>ERZ791872.1530-NODE-1530-length-13699-cov-2.428613_pt1 | contig 13699 bp, 9 predicted proteins | sample MGYA00510279_ERZ791872 | MGnify/ENA primary metagenome ERZ791872 (study PRJEB30046, sample SAMN00792103) | human gut metagenome | study: EMG produced TPA metagenomics assembly of the A metagenome-wide association study of gut microbiota in type 2... | reverse complement strand
GTCATGGGGCCGACGCCGCCGGGGACGGGGGTGATGTAGGCGGCCTTTTCGGCGGCCTCGGCAAAGTTCACGTCACCGTGCAGCTTGCCGTCCGCACCGCGGTTGATGCCCACATCAATGACGACGGCACCGGGCTTGACCATGTCGCCGGTCACAAAGCCCTCGCGGCCCACGGCGGCCACGAGAATATCCGCGGCGGCGCAGACTTCTTTCAGGTTCTTCGTCCTGGAGTGGCAGATCGTGACCGTGGCATTCTTCGCCAGCAGCAGCAGCGCCGCGGGCTTGCCCACGATGTTCGAGCGGCCAATGACGACGGCGTTCTTGCCCGCAATGTCGGTGCCCGTGGACTCGATCATGCGGATGCAGCCTGCCGGGGTGCAGGGCAGGTAGCACGGCTCGCCGATCTGCATACGGCCCACGTTGACGGGCGAGAAGCCGTCCACATCCTTCTCGGGCGGGATAGCGTCGATGACAGCCTTCTCGTCGATCTGGGCGGGCAGCGGCAGCTGCACCAGAATGCCGTGCACAGCGGAGTCATCCGCCAGCTTCTTCACCTCGGCCAGCAGGGCGTCCTGCGTGGTGTCGGCGGGCAGGTTGATGCTGCGGCTCTCGATGCCGCACTGCGCACAGTCGTTGATCTTGCCGCGGACGTAGACCTGGCTGGCGGGGTTCTCGCCCACCAGAATGACCGCCAGGCAGGGGTTGATGCCCCTGCTTTTCAGCTCCCTGACCTTTTCTGCGGCCTCGGCCTTCGTGGCGGCGGCCAACGCCTTGCCGTCAATGACAGTTGCTCCCATGATAGTTCCCTCTTTCAAATGTATTTTTTGTCCGCCGGGGCGGGCAAAACGGTGTCGGGTCTTACACCAGCAGCGCCTATCGCCGCGCTGCAAAGCGTTTGTTTATTCCTTCGGCGTCTCGATTTCCTCGATCTCGACCTCGCTCAAATCCAGCGCATCCAGACGCGCATTCATGGCATCGGTGGCCTTGACAAACTCGGCGTGGGGTGCGCCGACGGGCAGGGTGTCCGGCGTGAAGCGGTCCCCTGCCTCGGCCTGCTTTTTCAGGTCCTTCACAGCCAACGGCACCATGAGCGGCTTGCCCTTGGCATTGCGCAGACCGATGACCATAAGCGCGGCGGCCACGATAACCGACCCAATCGCCACCAGCTGGCTGGCGCGCAGACCGGTATTGCCGATCAGCAGCGAGTCGGTGCGCAGCCCCTCGATCCAGGCGCGGCCCAGGCCGTACCAGATGATATAGCCCAGGAAGATTTGTCCGTTGAACCGCCGTTTTTTGTAAAACGAAGCCAGCACGGCGAAGCCAACCAGACACCAGATGCTCTCATACAAAAACGTCGGATGCACCGGCGCGGCGGGGTCCACGGTCACGCCCGCGGGCAGCGTGACCTGCACGGATTTGAGATACGCCTCCGTGCCCTCGCTGTACATGCCCCAGGGCAGCGTCGTGTTTGTACCGAAGGCCTCCTGATTGACGAAGTTGCCCCAGCGGCCAATGCCCTGCCCGATCAGAAAGCCCAGCGACACCAGATCAAACAGCGGCAGCAGCGGCACCTTGCGCCATTTGGCGGCCAGGGCGCCGAACACAAACGCGCCGATGACCGCGCCATAGATGGCGATGCCGCCCTTGCGGATGTCAATCATCTCCCAGAGGCTTTGATACGCAAAGGGTGCCATAGCTACGTAATAAATACGGGCACAGACGATGGCCATGACCGTGCCGATGGCCACAACGTCCACCAGACGGTCCGAGTCGATGCCGTAGTCCACGGCATTGCGGAAGGCGTAGAGCATCGCCAGCAGCATGCCCGCCGCGATGATGACGCCGTACCAGTAAATGTTGAACCCGCCGATGGCCAGCGCCACACGGTTGACCGTCAGATCCAGGCCCAACCCGGGAAATTGCACATGATAGACCATTTTCAACTTAACCTCGTTATTTTTCCGCCGGGTCGATCTGCACGTAGGCGCGGTTTTCCTCCCGCAGGGCCGTCTGCAGCAGGGCGTTGGCGTCCTCCACGGTCAGCGCGGCCAGCGCGGCGATCTCGTCCGCCAGCGTGCGGCCCTTCAGGCAGGCCGCGGCGGCCTCCTCGGCGGCATCGTCCACGGCCTCCACGTCGCCCAGCAGCTCGCCGTACATCTGGTTTTTCACAAGCATAAAGACCTCGGGATCAACGCCCTCGCGGCGCATCCGCTCGATCTCCTCCTGTAAAAGGTCCACGACCTGGCGCGGAGTGTCGCTCTCGCCGGTAAAGGCCACAGTGCAGGCGCCGCGCACGGCGATAAAGTCACCGGAGAACTCGGGGTTGACCAGCGCTTCATCGTACAGACGGCGGTAGAGCTTCGTCAGGCCGCCGACGACCAGATCGCCCAGCATGTCCAGCAGCAGCTCGCGCTTCAGGTCACCCTCGGCCAGCGGCTCCTCGCGGTAGGCCACGCCGAAGCAGGGCTTCGTGACAGGCATCGTGAAGAACGCTTCCTTGTGGGGCAGCGGGCCGGTCTGCGCCGGGATGTCCCACTCGACCTCATGCGGGGCGCGGGCGCGGTACAGGCCGTTGCGCTTGCAGGCGTCCACAGCCTGCGCCAGCGTGATCTTGCCCGCGACGCTCAGCACCATATTGGACGGCGCGTAGAACCCCCTGGTGCAGCTGTAGAGCATCTGGGGCGTCAGCTCGGCAATGCTCTCCACCGTGCCCGCGATGTCGTCGCGCAGCGGGTGGTCGGCGTAGAGGCAGCGGAACAGCGCGTTCAGCAGCCGCCAGTCGGGGCTGTCATCGTACATTTTGATTTCCTGCCCGATGATGCCCTGCTCCTTGGCAATCGTGGCCTTGGTGAACCACGGCTTGCCGACCATGCCCAGCAGAATGTCAAGGTTCTCGTCAATTTTCTGGGTCGCCGAGAACAGGTAGCAGGTGCGGTCATAGCTGGTAAAGGCGTTGGCCGACGCGCCGGTCTTGGCGTAGAAGGTGAAGGAGTCGCCCTTGGGCGTCTCGCACATTTTGTGCTCCAGGAAATGCGCCGTACCGGCGGGCAGTGTGACCTGTTTGCCGTCCAGCCTGAACGCGCGGTGGACGGAGCCGAAGCCCGTGGCGTAAATCGCGTGGACGCTGCTGTAGCCCGGCATCGTGCGGCAGAGCACGGTCAGGCCGCTGGGCAGCACGACGCTTTCACAGCTGACGGCGGCAGCGGCGCGTGCCTGGGCAGCGGCGAAGCTCTCGTGATCGTTATTCAACATCCTCGCTGCCTCCCTTCCCCTGCGTGCCCGGCTCGGCGGTCACGGCGTAGCAGACCGAATAGCTGTAGCTCTGCAGCGTCTGGCGCACCTCGTCCAAGCTGACAGCGCTGGTCAGCACCTTGCCGTACTCCGGCGGGTAGAGCGGCTCGCCGCGTGTGATCTGGCCGTAGTACCAGTTTTCCAGCGCGGCCAGGCTGTCGCCGAGGGCGTCCATGCTGGACAAAAGACCACGGCGGCAGTCGTCCACTTCTTCCTGGGTGATGGGGCCGTTTTTCAGGCCCTCCAGCTCGGCAATGATGGCGGCCTCGGCCTGCTGCTCCTTGCCCGGCTCGACGCCGGAGTCGATCATCATGACGCCGGTGGCGCGCTGGGCGGCAGAACCGCAGTAGTAGCAAAGGGACTGCTTCTCGCGCACGTTGCGGAACAAACGGCTGGTGGCAGAGCCGCCCAGCACGCTCATGGCGACGCGCAGGATGCTGACACTGGGCGGGTTGGCCTCGCCCGTGGTGAACAGCATACAGAGCTTGGCCTGGGTCAGGCCGGGGATCTCCTCTTTAAAATGGCGCAGCGGCGTGGCGGGCATGGCGACGGGCGCGGCAAACGGGCGCGGGTCACGGCGGATGCCGTCGAGCTTTTTCAGCAGCATATCGGCCACGCGGGCCTCATCGACGCCCTGCACCATCACGTCGATGTACGCGGTGGAGAGGATGCGGTCATACTCGGCCTTGAGGCTCTGCGGCGTCACATTGACAAGCTCGCCGGGGTAGCCGCCCAGCTCGATGCCCGCGGGGGTGTCGCCGTAGAATTTGCGGCGGGCCTGCCGCACGCAGTAGAGACGCTTCGAGTTGAACTCGGCCTCAAGGCGGCGGGCCTGGGTCTCGGTCTCGATGCGCACGGCCTCGGGGTCGAACGCGCCGTCCACGAGATACGGGTCAAAGATCGTGCCGAACACAATGTCGGCGTAGGCAGCGGTCAGGTTCTCCCCCGCCAGCGCGTAAGCGTCCTTGATGCCGCATATATCGGCGGAGAGCACGCGGTCCGTGCCCGCGCTGGCCAGGTCAACGCCGAGGTCCGCACCGTACAGCTCGGCCAAGCGGCGGGACAGCGCGGTCATATCGGGGCAGGCCGCGTAGCCGCGTTCCAGCACAAGGGCCAGCACCGCGGCGTCGGTGGCGGATTCCCGCTTTGCCGGAAAGCGCAGATGCAGCGTGATGCGGCAGCGGTTGAATTTAGAAGCATCCAGCGTTGTAATGCAAACGCCGGGCGCGAGTTGTTTACGTTCCAAATCGTTATTCCTTTCAAACATCAATAGATATTAGTATTATACCGCTTTAGCGACGTAAAGTAAATAAAAAACTTGCAACAGATGGGGTAGATTGTTTATAATAGAGTCTGGAATCGCCGCTTTGTAGGGGGCGGCGTCCCCGACGCCCCGCGGGTGGGCAGGCATCTGCCGTATACTTGCGGGCCGGGCATGCCCGGCCCCTACAGAGCAATTCTATATAAAGAGGTATACTATATGAACACTTTCACCCTGAAAGGCACCTTCCTCGACACCCCCGCCCCGGACACACTCCGCGTCCGCGAGGGCTATCTGCTGTGTGAAAACGGCCTGTGCGCCGGACTCAGCGAGACTGCCCCCGCCGGGGTGGAAGTTCTCGACTATACGGGTAAAATCATCACGCCGGGTCTTGTGGACCTGCATCTGCACGCGCCGCAGTACAGCTATTGCGGCACGGCGATGGATCTGGAGCTGCTGGACTGGCTGCAGCAGTACACCTACCCCGAGGAAGCCCACTACGCCGACCCGGCCTACGCCAGGCTGGGCTACTCCTATTTTGTGCGCGACCTGAAAAGCAGCGCCACAACGCGCGCCTGCATCTTTGCGACGCTGCACACCAACGCAACGCTCGAACTGATGCACCAGCTGCGCGGCGCGGGGCTTTCCGCCTTTGTCGGCAAGCTGGGTATGGACCGCCACAGCCCTGACAGCTACCGTGAGCCGTCCGCCGCCGCGGGTCTGGCCGAGACGCGCCGCTGGCTGGATACCTGCCGCGCTGAAAACACCCTGCACGCGGGCCCGGTGCGCCCGATGATCACGCCGCGCTTCACCCCCAGCACGAGTGACGAGTATATGCGCGGTCTCGGCGAACTGGCAAGAGAATACAACGTACCTGCGCAGAGTCACCTGTCCGAGAATCCGGGCGAGATCGCGTGGGTCGCCGAGCTGTGCCCCGGCACAAAATTCTACGGCGAGAGCTACAGTCGGTACGGCCTGTTCGGCGGCGGCGTGCCCACTGTCATGGCGCACTGCATCTACAGCCCCGATGACGAGGCCGCGCTGATGAAGCAGAACCGCGTCATGATCGCCCACTGCCCTACCAGCAACGAGAATGTCATTGCGGGCATTGCCCCCGCGGCGCACTACCTGCGCGGCGGCTGGCGCGTCGGTCTGGGCAGCGACGTGGCCGGCGGTCAGACGCTGGACCTGTTCACGGTCATGGCTACCGCCGTGCAGGTCAGCAAGCTGCGCTGGCGGTATATCGACCAGAGTGAGAAGCCGCTGACGATGGTGGAGGCGCTGTATATGGCGACTGTCGGCGGCGGAGATTTCTGGGCCGATTTTGGCGAGAAGGTCGGCCTGTTTGAGGACGGCTATGCGTTTGACGCGCTGGTGCTGGATGATGACCCGCTTAAAAATATGCGGGCGTTCAGCGCTGCGGAGCGTTTGGAGCGGTATGCGTACCTTGGCAAGGGTAAGCTGACAGCGAAGTTTGCAGCAGGCGAGAAGCTTTTGTAATAAATGGTAACGGGCAGAACCCCTCAGGCCTCGTAAACTCGGCCAGCTCCCCTGATGGGGCGCCTTTTTGCGCGGGCCGCGCCCGCGAGAAAGCCTCCCCATCAGGGGAGGTGGCCGCGCGTCAGCAAGGCCGGAAGGGTTCTGCCCGTTTACCCTAACAACAACGTCCCCCGTGCACCATCGTGTGCACGGGGGACGACCCATTTCCCTCTATATAAGACCTTGCAATCAGTTGATGAATGCGTCGTGGATGGCGGCAACTGCCTTGTCGGCGTCGGCCTCGTCAATGATGACGCTGATCTTGATCTCACTGGTGGAGATCATCTTGATGTTGATGTTCTGGTTGAACAGAGCCTCGAACATCGTGGAGGCCACGCCGGAGTGGCTCTGCATACCCGCGCCGACGATGGAGACCTTCGCGCAGGTCTTGTCAACGGTGATGTCGCCGCCGCCGATGCGGTGCGTGGCGTTTTTCAGCGCGGCAACGGCGCTCTCGGCGTCGCCCAGGGGCACGGTGAAGCTCATGTCCTTCTTGCCGTCGCGGCCCGTGGTCTGCAGAATGATGTCAACGTTGATGTTCTTCTGGGCCAGCAGGCTGAAAATTTTGAACGACATACCGGGCACATCCGGCACGTCCTTCACGGTCAAAACGGCGACGTCGGTGTCCTTTGCAACACCCTTGATGAGCATACCTTCCACTTTGGTCTCCTCCTTAACAACGGTGCCGGGCACCGGATTGATGCTGGAGATGACCTCCAGCTCGACATTGTACTTTTTGGCCAGCTCGACGCTGCGGTTGTTCAACACCTGCGCGCCCAGGGACGCCAGCTCGAGCATCTCGTCAAACGTGATCTCCTTGAGCTTGGTTGCCTTGGGGATCTTGCGCGGGTCTGCGGTGTAGACGCCCTCGACGTCGGTGAAGATCTGGCAGCGGTCCGCGTGCAGCGCAGCGGCCAGCGCCACGGCGGAGGTATCGCTGCCGCCGCGGCCCAGCGTCGTGATGTCGTCGGAGCGGTTCAGGCCCTGGAAGCCTGCCACGACGACCACACGGTTGCGCGCCAGCTCACTCTCGACACGCTCGGTGTCCAGGCGCTTGATGCGCGCCTTGGAGTAGGCGCGGTCTGTGTTGAAGCCCGCCTGCCAGCCCGTCAGGCTGATGGCGGAGACACCCAGCTCCTGCAAGGCCATCGTCAGCAGGGAAATCGAAATCTCCTCGCCTGCGGCCAGCAGCATATCCATCTCGCGGTGGGACGGGTCGGAGGTGATCTCCGCCGCCTTGGCGATCAGGTCGTCGGTGGTGTCACCCTGCGCCGAGACGACAACGACAACGTCGTTGCCGGCGTTGCGGGTGTTCATGACGATGCGCGCCACGTTGAAGATGCGGTCCCGGTCCTTGACCGAGGAGCCGCCGAATTTTTGTACGATCAAGCCCATTGGTGTACTCTCTCCCCTGTTCCTGTATCAGCTCACCACTGCGCCGACGTTGTCGGCCAGCAGACGATGCACGGTAAAATGGTGCAGCGGGCTGTCCGCAGCCAGCGCTGCCTCTGCGCGGGTGAAAAACTCGATGTCGTCCTTGTGCACAACGGCCATGATGGTCGGCCCGGCGCCCGAGATGTAAACGGCCTGCGCACCCAGGTCCTGCGCCAGCTCAAAGACGTCGTCGCCGCCCTCGATCAGCGGCAGGCGGTACTTCTGGTGCAGCACATCCTTGGTCGCCACACCCAGCAGCGCGTAGTTGCCCTCGCAGAAGGCCGCCGTGGCCAGCGCCGCGCGGGACAGGTTGTAGACGGCATCCTTATGGCTGACCATGGCGGGCAGCGCCGCGCGCGCCTTGCTGGTCAGCAGGCGGAAGTCCGGCACAAACGCCGCAAACGCCAGCTCGGGGTCAATGTCCTTCTTGACGCTGTAGACCTGGCCCTCGTCGATGACGCTGGTCACAAAGCCGCCCAGCATGGCGGGGGCGACGTTGTCGGGATGGCCCTCGATGGCCGTCGCCAGCGTCAGCATCTGGCGCTCGGTCAGCTTGTCGCCCAGCAGGGCGTTCGCGCCCATAATGCCCGCCACGATGCAGGCCGAGCTGGACCCGAGGCCGCGCGCCATCGGGATGTCGTTGCGCTGGGTGATTCGCAGACCCTTCAGCGGGATGCCCAGCTGGTCATAGACGACCCGGGCCGAGCGGTAGACCAGGTTGTTGCTGCCCGCCGGGACGTGGGTCCCATCGACGGACGAAATCTGAATGCGGTCCGATTCCTCAAACGTAAAGACGTTGTGCATCGAAACGGCCAGACCCAGCGAGTCAAACCCGGCGCCGACGTTGGCGCTGGTGGCCGGGACGGTTACAGTTACCATATACCCTGCCCCCTCTCAGTCTTCCAGCTTCTTCATGGCCAGCGCGACCTTGCCGCCCAGCACTTCGATTTTTTCCGTGACAGCGGCAATATCCGCAGACGTGGCGGCCTCGACCAGATAGGCGGCCTCGCCGTTGTCCTCAAAGACCACATGGCCCGCACCGGCCACGCTGGGCAGCAGCACTGCCGCCACACCGGTCACGCGCAGATACCACGGGTAGGTGTTCCTGTCCTCGAGCAGGCCCGCCGGCTTCTCGGCGGGCTTCCAGAACAGCGAGTCGTGTACCTTGACGCCCTCTTTCAAAGCGTCAATGACGTCGGCCACAACGGCGCTGGCGGTGGGCAGCTTGCCCGCGCCCTTGCCGTAGAACACGACGTCGCCGAGCATATCGCCCTTCATCAAAACGGCGTTGAACACGTCATCGACGCCCGCCAGCTGGTTCGAGTTGGAGACGAGCATCGGCTCGACGCCCGCGGCCATCTGACCGTCCCCGCCCTCGTTGTACCAGGCGATCAGCTTGATGGCGCTGTCGAGCTTTTCGGCGGCCTTGATGTCAGCAACGGTGATGTCGCGGATGCCGCGGGTCGGGATGTTGTCCGGGTAGACGTGATGCCCGCAGGCGAGGCTGGCCAGAATGGCGATCTTGCGGCAGGCATCGCGGCCATCCACATCGTCGCCGGGGTCCTTCGTCTCGGCGTAGCCGAGCTGCTGGGCAATTTTCAGGGCCTCGTCAAAGCCCATGTTCTCGCGCTTCATCTTCGTCAGCATGAAGTTCGTCGTGCCGTTGACGATGCCGCGGATGCTGCTGATATGGTTGGCGGCCAGGCACTGGTGCATCGGGGTGATGATCGGCGTGCCGCCGCCGACGCTGGCCTCAAACAGGAAGGCCGCGCTGTGCTCTTTGGCAAGGGCCAGCAGCTCTGCGCCGTAGGTCGCGACCATTTCCTTGTTGGAGGTGCAGACGCTGCGCCCGCTCTCGAGGCACCGGCGCACATACGGGTAGGCAAATTTTGTGCCGCCAATGGTCTCGACGACGACCTTGATTTCGGGGTCATTCAGGATCGTGTCGATGGATTTCGTAAAAAGCGCGGCATCCGGAGAACCGGAAAAGTCCCGCACATCCAGGATATATTTGACCTCAACGGGCTCACCGGCGCGGCGGGCGATGGAGGCCGCATTGCGGCGGCAGACCTCCAGCACACCGGAGCCTACCGTGCCGAAGCCCATGATTGCGATTTTAGCCATTGGAAAAATCCCCCTATTCTTACACTCACTCGGTATATGCTCTGTAGGGGCCGGGTATGCCCGGCCCGCGGCTTTCCCGCGATAGAGCTATTCCGGCAAGGCTGCGGGCGAGGCATGCCTCGCCCCTACCCTGCGGTCACGCGCCTCTGTGGATCTCCACCACGCACGGCTGGTGGGACAGGCGGGTCAGCATCTCGTCCACCGGCATCTGCATCGTGCCGGTGCGGACTGTGACCTCGACCTGGGCCGCGCCGTTCTCCGGGCGGGACTGGGTGATGGTCACGATGGACGCGCCCGCCGCCGAAATGCCCGACAGCAGCCCCTGCAGTGCGCCGGTCTTATCCAGCAGCGTTGCCACCACGGTGATGGACTCGCGCCCGGTCTCGGCGTCAAACACCGTATCCTTATATTTATAGAAGGCACTGCGTGATATGCCTGCCTGCTTGGCCGCGGCGGAGATATTGCTCACCGCACCCGAGGCCAGCAGCTCCTTGGCCTGCAGCACCTTGACAAAGACTTCCGGCAGAACATCCGCGTCTACCAGCAGAAAACGCCTCTCGGCCATCATGTATCCCCCTTGTGTACAACTGTTCTCAATGTGTCCCATCATACCACGGGCAAGGCCCGGTTGCAAGCCTTTTGCGGCGGTTTTTGTGCAATTTGTCAAATTGCACAGCCCACAGCAGGGAAAAGTCGATATCTTTTGTGCGAGCACAACTGTAGCTGATACAAAAACAATGACCCTCGACTGCTTCACAGTCGAGGGTCATTGTCTAACAAAGCTTCCTCCCTTGGGGGAAGCTGTCACCGTAGGTGACTGATGAGGGGCGGCCTTGCCATTACAACCCATTCACGGGCAGTTAAGGCGAACTTGCCCCTCATCCGGCGCTGTGCGCCACCTTCCCCCGCGGGGGAAGGCTCTTTACTCCGTTGCCGTGGTGTCCCCTGCGGCGGCGGCAGCGTCCGCGGCAGCCTGGGCCAGGGCGGCGTAGGGGTCGTCCTCGGAGACCGTGTAGCTGTTGTCGGGCAGGTTGTCCTCGGTGTAATAGCCCACACTGCCGCCGCTGGAGATGATCGCGCCGGTGGAGGTGTCAAAGTGCTTCTCGACGACGTTCTCGCCCTTGGCAAACTCCTTGACCGGCAGGTCGGCCTGCAGGTCCTCCATCAGTGCCTTCCAGGCGTACTGGATGGGGCTGGCGTTGCGGCCCGCCTTGCCCAGCGTGTCCATCTCGGTCGGGCGGTCACAGCCCCACCAGATGGCGGTGACATAGTACGGCGTCAGACCGGCAAAGGTGTAGTCCTTGTAGTTGCTCGTCGTACCGGTCTTGGCCACAGAGTCCATCTCGCCGTCGGGGCCTTTGCCGTAGGCAGTACCCTTGCTGCTGTGCAGGACATTCCACATCATGCGGTTCATGATGTACGCCGTGTCCGCGCTGATGGCCTGGGTCGTGTTGATATACTTGTTGTTGTCCAGGATCATGTTGCCCTGGTAATCGGTGATCTCGGTATAGTAGTGCGGTGTCGTGAATGTACCGGTGTTGAACATCGTGTACGCACCGGCCAGCTGCACCACAGTCAGGCCGCTGCTCTGGGAGCCCAGGACCAGCGGTCCGAGGTCCATATCGTTCTCGGCGCTGATATAGCTGCATTCCAGCGTGTCATGGACAAAGTTATACAGGTAGTCCACGCCGACCATATCGCCGACCCAGACAGCCACCGTGTTGTAAGACTGCTGCAATGCGTCGTAGACGAGCATCGGGTTGCCCTGACCGCCTGCACCGCCGTAGTTGGTGGGCCAGGCGCGCCAGACATCGCTGCGGGACTGGGCCGCCTCGGAGAAGGGACTCATGACGCCGATATACTGATCCTTCAGTACCTTCTTGTCCTCGGCCGAGTAGTACGGGGAGTCCAAAATCTGCGAAGAATAGTTGATGAGCTTATAATCCAGCGCCAGCGCATAGGCACCGATGGGCTTCATCGTAGAACCGGTCTGGTGCGGGGAGGTCGCGCGGTTGAAGCCCAAATCGTACTTCTTCTCGCCGATGCCGCCGCCGATGCCCAGAATGTTGCCGCTGTAGTCCACGATTGCCATAGCGGCCTGGGTGCGGACTTTTTCATACACGCAGAGGTAGACGGTGGTGTCGTTGGGGTAATCGGGGTCGGTGGAGGTACCCATTTTCAGCGTCGTGCCTTCCTCGTCCGCGTAGACGGGGATGGCCTCCTGCCCGTAGACCGCATAGCCGTCCTTCGTGATGGGCAGACCAGTGGCGTCGTCGTACTGGACTTCGTCCCAGCTGCTGGAATCTGCGGGATAATCGCGCAGGCAGACGGGCTCCTCATGCCACAGGGCGGGGATGAGGTCGTCCTCATTGTACATCGTCTTTTCGACGCCCTCCTGCACCTTGGGGTCAACGGTGGAGTAGATGCGCAGACCGCCGGAGAAGATCAGCTCCTTCGCCTCGTCGGCGGTGTAATTCAGGTCCTCCTGCAGCTGGTTCAGCAGCTGGGTGTACAGGGCATCGGTGAACCAGGAGTTGCTGGACGAGCGGGTCGCGTTCTCGGTGGTGCTCGTCTTTTCGGTCAGGGTGACAGTCTCGGCCTTGGCGGCGTTGAACTCGGCCTCGGTGATATACCCCTGGGTGTACATCTCATACAGCACGTGGTTGCGGCGCTTGATGAGCTCCTCGGGGTTCGTGGCGGGGTTGTACTTCGTCGGGTTCTTCGTGATGGAGGCGAGCGTCGCGCACTCGGCCAGGGTCAGATTCTCGACATGCTTGCCGAAATACTCGATGGAGCCGGCCTCCATACCGTGGATGATGCCGGTCAGCGGGATCGTGTTCAGGTACGCCTCAAGGATGGTCTCCTTGCTGTACTTGTTGTCCAGACCCAGCGCACGGAAGATCTCGCGCACCTTACGCATGTTGTCCTGCTCGTTATCGCCGGTCAGGTTCTTGATGAGCTGCTGCTCCAGCGTGGACGCACCGCGGTTCGTGCCCCAGATGCGGTTGCCGGTGAAAGCGTTCAGCGCCGCGCCGATGGTGCCCTTGAGGTTGATGCCGGGCTCGGTGCGGAAGTTCTTGTCCTCGATGGCGATGACCGCGTTCTGCAGATTCTCCGGCATGGCGGAGAGCTCGCGCCAGATACGGTTCTCGTTGCGGGAGAGCGAGGCGTACTCGTTGCCGTTGATGTCGTAGACGATCGACGTCTGGCGGTTTTTCTGGTTGTCCAGATCGAGGGTCTCGCCGTCATCCGCCGTGACCTGCACGATATACATGGACAGCAACACACCGCCCACGCTGGCCGCCATAATGCACAGGCAGAGCATACAGCCGATGAAGCTGAAGATCATACCGATGATGCTGCGGCGCTTTTTGGGCTTTTTCTTGTTCTTGGGTGCGGGTGCGCCGGGCTGGCCGGTGGTGCCTGCCGTCGTCTTTACGCCATCTGTGGAGATATGGCGCTGCTGATTGGGTTCTATGGGAACCGCCTCCTTTGGTCTGTATCGAAGCGTGGTAACACGAAATTGCACAATGCTATAGAATGGATTATACCACAAAAAGGGGGCAAAAGTACAGCGTCAGACGTAAAATTCACAACTTTCGGTGTTTTTGTCTGTCATGGCGGCCATACTAACCGTGCAAGGGGGAATTATTATGCAAAACCGACAAATCGACGGGCACGGGCTGTACCTTTCGCTGCTGGCGGGGCTGGCCGTGCTCTGCCTTGCGGCGGCGCTGGTCTGGTTTGCCCGCCCGCAGCCGGAAACCGCCGCGCCGCGCTACCTTTTAAAGGACAGCGGCGGGCACGTAGCGCTGTACACCGCCGACGGCATCGGCCCGCTGGCGACCTACGACGACCTTTACACCCGCCTTCTGCCCGAAAGCGACGTCTTAGCCCTGCAGCAGGGCGTTTTTGTAGCCGACGAGGCGGAATTGCAGCGGCGGCTGGAGGATTATGGGCTGTGAACATCAGTGAGGAGTGAACACCGTGGGAAACGGTCTGTAGGGGCGAGCATCGCTCGCCCGGGGAATTCCTGACCATGGTCATGGC
>ERZ791872.1515-NODE-1515-length-13822-cov-7.451079_pt1 | contig 13822 bp, 6 predicted proteins | sample MGYA00510279_ERZ791872 | MGnify/ENA primary metagenome ERZ791872 (study PRJEB30046, sample SAMN00792103) | human gut metagenome | study: EMG produced TPA metagenomics assembly of the A metagenome-wide association study of gut microbiota in type 2... | reverse complement strand
AAAGTCAAGAAAGGTAGACAATTGGTTCATATTTTAGCTCTATCGTACAAAACCCGCCATTAGAACGGATAACCGATAGCAAAATGCCATGCCATACCATCTTTAAACTTCGGAATATTATAATATCCCTTCTTACCTGTATCATACGGATCATGCAGTGCCACTCCCCAGTCAAAACGGAATACAAGGAAGTCCAGGTCGTAACGCAGACCGGCACCGGTACCCAAAGCAACCTGTTTCGGGAAATTCTTCAACGTCAGCTGTCCATCAGGACGGTCTTTATCCTTACGCATCAACCAGACATTACCTGCATCGAGGAAAATAGCTCCGTGCAGGTCGCCGAGAATACGGAAGCGGTATTCCACGTTTGCTTCCATACGGATATCGCCCACGTGGTTGATATAGGAATACTTTTTCTCTTTATCGGGTGGATAGCCACCGGGCCCGATACTGCGGGCAGAATAGGCACGGATACTGTTGGCGCCACCAATATAGAACTGTTCGGTATAAGGCGCAGTCGTTGCATTTCCGTAGGACCAGATTACTCCTCCTGCAATACGGGAAGCAATCATCTGGTTCTTGTCTATCCTGTAGTGATAGCGGAATTCCGAATTCAGCTTCAAGAATTGTGCGAAAGGTACTCCCAGCAATTTCTTGTCTTCCTTGCTGAAAGACTGTCCGAATGCCTTATAAATCAAAGAGGTCAGATTACCGGCAGATCCGAATGTAGTCTGCCACCAGATGGGATTACGTACATTGCGAAGAGAAGCGTTATCATAGGTGTAGGTATATTCCATCTTGGGAATAAACTGATTACGGAGGCTGATGTAAAGAGCCGGGTTCTGAGCCTGTATTTCTTCAAAAGCCGCAGTCGGATTGCGCAACACATTAAATGTCAGTTGGAAGGGCGTGATACTATGTTTCCGGGTAGGCACAGGCTGAAAGTCATACGTGACGTTTCCACCGAAAGCAAGCAGTTTGTAGTACTTGGCACGGTTCATCTGGTCTATGTAGACACGGAAGGTGGTGGAAGCCGGGAAGTCATATTCCTTGGTACCCATCCGGGGGAAGACGATACGTGGGAAGGTAAGTGCAGAAGATAGGCCCAACTCGTAGCTATTCATCAGCGAGCTGCTGTTCTTACCCGTCTGCCATTCATAAGAACCGTTCACTTTCACATTCCAGGTTTCACCACCACCGAAGACGTTGTTCTTCGTTACGGTGAAGGCGGCACCGGGACCGGTCTGGTTATTGCTCTTCATTGTGACATTAAAGTCCAATTCGGCATCATACGGTTTATCCAACATGGCACGGATATTCACATCCAGCGTATCGGAAACGAGTGCCGTATCGCGGGGTGTGTACTGCATCTCCAGATAACGGAAGATGCCCACACTTGCCAGACGCTCCTGGATACGGGTTTGCCGGTATTGGCTATATAGCTTTTCCGGACGACGGCGCATGCCTCCCTTGTCCAGTTCCTGGCGTTTCCGTTGGTAACCTTGGTAGTTCAGCCAACGGTGGAGCATATTGGGACGTATCTTCAGTTTATCGTAATAGTGTATCCAGAAAGTCTTGTAGTAAAGACTGTCATTGGGCATTTGTCCTTGCGGACCGTAGAGGTAGAAATTAGTTTTACCTACAAAGAAAGGGCGTTCGGCGTCCTTCGGCATACCGGGAACAGGGATCATGCGCAGACTGACGTGCCCACCGGGAACGAGAGTTGTATCGGCCTGGTAAGTCAGGTAGTCAGGGCGAAAATAATAATACCCCATATTACGCAGCAAACCGCTGATGCGGGTACGCTCACCATCAAGATCAGTAACATTGAACTGTTCACCCGGACTGATCAGGGAGCGCCGGCGGCCAAGGTTGATAATCTGCATCGTCGTACTATTGAATCCCCGATAATATACGGTATCAATGAAGTACGGGTTACGCATATCGACCGTGTATTGCAATTTAGCTTTCAGACTGTCCTTAGGATTAACGAAAGTTTGATAACTTACCGTGCCATTGAAGTACCCATAATCGTGCAGGATATTCGTTGCTACTTTCTGCCGGATGTCCGGATTAACGGAAGATATGAGCACGGGAGTGGCGGCAAAGCGATTGAATATCCACTTACCAAAACCTTTTTTGTACTTCGCAAAACCATTATACACCCACAGTCCGAATGGAAAAGGGATGCGGTATTCGGAGCTACCGAGCAGGGAGTTATTGGGAGCTTTGGCAAGGGCGGCTTCCACTTCTTCCATAGCAGTCTCGCCTACCTTGGTATCAGAGCGGTTCTCTACAATCATCGGCTTCTGACCGGTGTAGAGCACTTCGCCTTCGGGCAGGTGCTTAGTAGTGGAGCAGGCTGCCAGAAGCAGGGTTGCAAGGAGGATGTATACGAGTTTCTTCATTTTGATTCTTTAAATTGCGCTATTGTTATTTCTTTTACACTATTCGCTCACAGGTTCTACTTTCTTCTTTCTCTTGAATATGAACAGCTCACTCAGGCGGTCCATCTTACGGCGAAGCACAAGGCCGACACCTGTCTCGGTTATCTCACCATCGAGCACACTTTCATAGTTTTTGTTGTGGAACACGCGGACATAGCGTGTACCGCTATTGTCCAAACGATATTCCAAAGAAATATTATCGATGAATGATTCTACGTCATTCGTTGCATTAGCGCCACTGGATACTTTTCCACCGATTACAATCTGTATACGATCATTGAAGAAACGCTGAGAGTAGCGGAAACTATAGTCCGTCTGTTTATCACCCGTTTCAGCAGCGGTACGGTCTTCAATGCCGACACTGAGAGAAGCGTTCTTCAGATTTCCGGTCAGCGCATTAATCTGACTTTGCAGCACGCTGTTCAGTGCGGAACCCATAGTTAAGCCACCACCTTTTCCGCTGTTATAAAGATACATACCTGTGGCAAGCATGGTAATGGCTTGCTTGCTTCGTTCATCGGCACTCATTCCTGCCAGTTCGCCCTGTACGGTAGCATCATCGGGAGCACTCAGATTAAAGCTTAAATCAGGGTTCTCCAAACGGTTCTTGATGCTGATGGAAACGTCGAAGTTCACCATGCGCGAACCGCCGTCATCGCCATCGGATACAGAAGCGCGGACACGTTCCGTAGCAGTCAGGTTGAGTGAAGGGTTCATCGGATTACCCGTCCAGTCCACATAACTTCCATTGACAAACTGGAACTCTTTCAACGGGATAACGGGCAGGGCATATTTCATCATACCACCTATCAACGTATAGCGACCGGACAATGTGAGATCTCCTTGCGGAGTATATTGCAGATTCAGGTCACCTCCACCTTCCAGTTCCACACGACTACTGCGGTCGGGGCTAAGATCAGCACGCAAACGTACGGCATCATCGATGTGCACAGACATCAACATATCCATACCGCCGAGCGACATGGTGGGGACCTCAGTTGCCTGCACCGAAGTAGTATCCGTAAAGGAAGTGAACGTGACAAGTTCACCCAAACGGTCTTCTACAGTCAGAGGAGAGTCAGTCAACACATAGGTCACATCTGTGTTACCCAGCAGATTCATGTTTCCACGCATGGTCAGTCCATCCAGCGGACCACGTACAGTGGCATTTAAATCTACAAAGATTTTGCCGTAAATCATACTTTCCTTGGTACGGGGAGCATCAAGCAAAGTGTAGTTCTGTGCACGCAGGTTCAACTTCGCCGTCGGATTTTCCATATTGCGGAAGTCTACGTTCCCGTCTATCGTAAAGGGATTCCGGCTGGTGGTGTATATGGCAAACTTATTAAAGATAAGTTGATTATTCTCTATCTTCAACGGACGATTGTCAAACCAGTAACGTGCACCTGCCTGACGGGCATAGACGGACACGCTGTCCAGTGAGAGGTCACCGCTCAGTTTAGGCTTCTCCATGGCACCGCTGATATAGAGTCCGCCGTCGATGTCACCGGTAAAGGCAACTACCTGGTCGGGCATGAAAGCATTGGCAAGCGAGAGTGGGAAATGCTCAAAAGTAGTGTTGACTTCAACCGAATCGCGCCCGTTCTTCTGGGTCAAGACGGCATCAGCGGTCATTACCTCCTGATCTCCCGACCGGAAATAGGCATTCAGATAGTGTGTACCTTTATCACCCGGAAGCCAAGTGGCACCCAATCCGATGTTACCTACCGGCTGGCGTTCGTAAGTCAGCTTTTCCACACCGGCCTCAGCGGAAACTTGCAGTGAGGTTGCGGTCTGTATATAGTTGGCTTCTGCCGAGAAAAGTCCCGTGATGCGGGGCATATATGGCAGAATACCGCTCAGTTTATCCAGGCGGAAACGTATGAGTTCCAAATTGATATTCTGCAAGGAAACGGTGTCGGAACGGTCGGACTGCATGCGGAAGCAAAGTCCATCGTCGCTATCCATATCCACATTGGCATAAACGCGCATATTCTTATGCAAGTAAATCCAGTCGCTGTTATCTACAAAGCGGAACTTCTGGAAAGCAATAATAGGCTCGGCAGGTGTCAAACGGAAGGCAATACCATTACCCCTACCCCGGCCCTCTATCAAAGGACGGGCATTGATACCCAGATCGAGTCCGGTATCTCCCTTCGCATCCACATAATTCAAGGTCAGTTCGGCATCTTCATTACGGATTTCACCCGTCAGTGTACTGCGGAAGACAAACTGCGGGTTCTTTGGACCATTAATGACACCACCCTGCAACTTCATGCGTGCAGTATCTTGGCTGATAGCGAAGAAAATAGTATCCAGTTGCAGGGAGTCCATACGCAAACCATGTATAGCAGTACGCCCATTGATACCTCGTCGGGGGGTAGTGCCGAAACGCAACACAAAATCATCAAAAGAAATATCCTTAGTTGCCAGGAAATAACTGACAGGGTTCTGTTTACCGGCTTTCAGTTGCATACCGGCTGAAGGCAGTGCTTTCCGTAATTCTGCATGATCGAATTGCTTCAATTCTATCTGCTTGGTAAGAAGCGTAGAAAAGGCAGTACCTTGTTCCAGCAATTTCTTCAGTGTGCTGCGGGCACGGAACTGAAAGTCGAGATCGCCTGCATCCATGCTCATCTTGATAGAGTCATGGCGTGCTTCGGCACCGAGAGTGAAAGCGAAAGGATGCTTCAACGGCTTGGGAGAAATTCCTAACTCATGTAAACCGACATTCTCCACATTCATAGCCACCTTGCCATCCAGGTATTTACGATCAAGGCGCATATCGGCATCCGCCTGCATTTTCAGCAGGGCATTGTCGCTCGTCATGTGTACAGTGGCTAGAGCGGATTTCAATCCGGCTGTCAGGTCAATACCGGAAATATTCCAGTGTCCGTATTGTAATTCGCCGAGAGAAGCTTGTACAGCAGCCACGGTACGGTGGTTGGCGGGATCGAATCCTTTTCCTTTAGCGGCAACCTTAGCCGAAAGGGTATAGATAGAATCTTTAGGTAAGAAGTGGTGTACTTGCAAGGCGTCCACATGAAGGTCTGCCTGATAAGCTTCAGTGGCAGTGTTATAGTGCGCCAACAAGTTCAATAGCCCTTCACGTTCTTTCAACTTAAGCGTAGCATCATACTTAGGTCCATCCATGCCAAGACGTGCTGCCAAATGCATACTGTCCGGCACTACTATGGAGCCATCCGGAGTGACGCCTGTCAGTCCGGTAAGGAAATTCAGATTTTGTGTCCGGATATCGAAGTCAATGCTTCCGTTGCGCGTCAGACTGTCGGTAAGATTCCAAATTTCACCACCACCATTCAAGGTAAAAGCACCCGGCAGATCGATGTTGAAGCGGGAAATCTGCATCTGCTTAAAGTTACCTTCCGTACCGGCACGGATAGTAAGGGGGCGGAAAGGATATGCATCCTTGAATGTATCAGGTAAATCACCTGCAAAGAGCATCACATCCTGCTTGCCGATGCGGGCATTGAAACGAGCGGAGAGTCGTCCGGAAGTAGGAATTTCCACCAGTTCCCAATAAGTCTGGGCAGTGAAATCCATTTCACTGTGTGGGGTAAGTAATTTTAAGGAAGGCACCTGAATGACTGTGGAATCAGCATATACCCTTCCCGTCAGTGAAGTGACGCTCAGACCGGAACGCTCGTTCATGGAGAATTCCCGGATAACGGCATTGATATTCCGTCCATGATAAAGCACGGAGTCCACCCCAATACGAATATCCCGCAAGGCAATGTGCGAAGCATCAAATCCGGGAGCAGGTTTCACACCGGTGCTATCAGTAGCCGCAAGACTACCGGTATCTATCAGGCTATTAATGGCACTGAGCAACTGGCTGCCCGTGTCATAGTTCACCGTAGTACTGCTCAATTCAAATTTCTTCAGACCGTACATCTGTCCGCCCAAGTCAGCAACCGCATCATCTACCTCTGCATCACCCAGACGGGCAGCAAGACGCATGGAATCCAACGGCATTTGCAAATCCACGGAAACGTTTTTCAGTGCCAACTTGTGCAAGGCTACTTTCCAATTAAGGGCGGTAGTCGCAGTGTCCGGTTCGGCAGTGGTAGTATCATTCATCACAACGAGCATATGAGTATCACTCAATTCCACACGATTGATGACGGCATCCTCTTTCTTCAGGTCTATGCCATGGCTTTCAAGGAAGAAACGTCCCAATACACCACGTATGCGGATCCCCTCTATCAGATCGGCAGAGTTCAGGAAAACTCCGTTCACGGTTACCTCATCCACTTCTACTTGCCCACGTATCAACGGCCATGCCTGCACGCGCACGTTCAGGCTTTCCAGGGTTAGCAAAGTATCAGGAGTTTGTTTCACGGCAAGAGAGTCACCGGGAGCTGAGGATATTTGTTTATCTGCCTGTATAGGCTGAATAACCTGCACACCACGTACCAAAAGGTTCAGCGGAAAGCGGAGGTCAATGCGTTCAACAGATATATCCATACCCGTTGCCTCGGATGCGATGGCAGTAGCTTGCTTCCGTATCAGGTTCTGTACGGGAGGGATATAAAGCAATACCATCAATATTGCAAATAATATGATAGGGGTAAGTAGTATCCACACTACCCATTTTAACCATTTTCTTCTCATTAGGACGTCAATCGATAGTCAGTGTTTAAATCGTTACAAAGTAAACAAATTCCAACGACATTTGGTTGATGCAGAAGACAAAAAGGCTATTTATTCCACTATCCGGCACTTTATACCGCGAGGGGCGTTGCCAATATTCAACGCCCGTCTGAAAATTACTTCACTTTCTCACGTACCCACTAACGAAAGTCAGACAGTGTCATACCGTACATATGGGTGAAGGTTTTCAGGCATGATCAAGGGCATGTTCAAGATCATGAAAGAGACACTACTCACAAAATTTCCCTTTGCACATATTTTTCAATATTTATCCTTGCTGTTTATCAATAAATCCCCTACCTTTGCTTCCATCAAATAGATATGACAAGTATGTTCCGGCAATCAACAAACAGGCTCACGGTGTGGCTATTCGCCCTCTGCCTCCTCTTTCCTTTCAGCAAGTTGTCTTCTGCATGGCGTAATACAACCACGCAGGATAAGGCTTTTTCAATTTCAGCTGTATCAAAAGCATCTTCTGACAGCATAATGCCTGAACGCCTTACGTTTCCCGATTCCGTGGCACTTGCAGCACCCGAAGCTGCCGGAAGGAGCGTTTCTTCTCTTGTAGCTTACTTGAAACAGCATCTCAGCACAGACGACCAACTGGCACGCGCCATCTACACCTGGGTTTCAAGAAATATTAAATACAATGTGTACATAACCTATACTTCTCGCAACGAGGAAGCGGATGAGACGAAAGAAATACAAAAAATATTATCCGAACGCAAAGGTATTTGCCAGGATTATGCGTTACTTTTTAAAGCACTGGTGAAGGAAGCGGGAATGGATGCTTATGTTATTGATGGCTATAACCGCAGAGACGGTGCCTTACTGCCCGACCCACATGAATGGTGCGCAGCCAAAGTAAGTGGGAAATGGTATATGTTTGACCCTACATGGGGCGCCGGATTTGTGGAAAACTACCAGTTCATTCCTTCCCCGAATCATCGTTTCTGCAAGCTGTTACCGGATACATTACTGAAAACACACATGCCTTTCGATCCGATGTTCCAGTTCCGCGAACGTCCACTGAGCTATGAAGAGTTTGATACAGGAGTTGTAGATGAACAACGCTCAGTACCGGTGTTCTATTGGGCGGATACATTGGCGCTATATGCACGGCAGGATACACTGGAAAGGCTGGTAAGTGTCAGACAGCGCATGTTATCGAACGGACGAAGTAATGATTTGGTTTATTATATGCTGGAACTTACGAGTAACAACATCCGCATCGCCGGCTACCAGAAGATTCTGAATGCTTACAATATGGCAATGGATTTACAGGGAAAAGCTACGGACGCCATCAATGAATTCGTCCGTTACCGGAATAAGGCATTTGAGCCCCTGAAACCGGATGCAGAAATTCAGGCGATGGTAGATGTCCCTGAGGAATTGATAAACCGGGCAGATAGTGCGATCAATAGCATCCGCACCGCACCGGAAAGATATAGGGAACCTATCCTGAAATTACGGGATCAGATAATGGAAGTGGCAACAACCGTATATAAACATAAACTTTTTCTGAGGCAGTACTTTAAGCTACCGGCCAAGCAGAGGAAAGGGATGTTTAAGCAGACGAAATAAAAAGGAAGGCTTGTTCAAGTATATCTTCTATCAGGTTTAGAGCAGCAAGCGATTTCTCTTTTATTTTTTCATCAAAAGGTACTCCACGTGAGGCTTCAAGCTCTTTCAATAAAGTAACAAGATCATTGGCTCCCAACAGAGTAAACAAAGGAAGCATCTTATGGCCCATAGCGGCAATGCCATCTGTGTCTTCTGTTTCCAATACCTGTCGCAAGCGGTCAACATTCAGGCGTGTTTCTGTGACGAAACTTTCCAGTATGGATTTTGCCGCATCCGGATCATCACCGGAAAAAGCGGTAAGGGCGGAAAAATTCAAGGTAGAAGAAGGGGCGGCATCAACAGTAGCAATATCTGCTTGCAGCACACCAATCTCTGCAAGCAATTCATTCACCGTAAACGGCTTATGCAGACTTCCGGCAAAACCATGTTGCAGAAACTCCTCACGCTTCATATCACTACGGGCGGTAACGGCAATCACCGGAATTGTCTTGGCTTGCGGGATATTCGAAGCACGCAGCAGCCTCAGCAAATCGAAACCATTCATGGCAGGCATTTGCACATCGGTCAGCAGCACATCGAAAGTATCAGTACGGAGGGCTTCCAAAAGTTCATCCAGTTGCAGGCAGGTTACGGAAGTAATACCACTCTGTGCAAGCATGGCGGCAGTGAGAGTAAGCTGAATGCGGTCATCATCAATCAAGAGAATATGTAATGCGGGTATCTGAGTTTGTGAGTCCTCACTTGGTTGTTCATTCAAGGCGGAAGTGTCATTATCCAATGCCACCGGATACAGAGGTACCCGTAACGTGAATGTGCTCCCTTTTCCGAGTACGCTATCCACCTCAATACGTCCCTCCAGCAGTTGCACCAGCATACGAACAATGGACAGTCCCAGTCCGAATCCCTCCTCTCCCTGTGCTCCGGGCAGACGGGTGAATTCCTGGAAAATACGCTCACGGTCACCAGGATCCATCCCCTTTCCCGTATCGATAACAGAGAGTTTCAAATGGTTACCGGGAAAAACGGAATCGCCTTTCGGCACAAAAGAGGCGGTCAGGGTAATGCCGCCCTCTGAAGTAAACTTCACTGCATTAGAGAGCAGGTTATTGACAATCTGGCGTAAGCGCAATGGATCACTGATAAAAGCTCCTTTCAGTTCCGGATCTATCTCACACTTCAAAGACAATCCTTTGGCAGAAGTCAGTGGTTCGAAACTGACATAGATTTCTTCCAGCAAGCGTGCAGGATGAAAAGTAACACGATTTATCTCAGCTTTATTCAAGTCGAGGCGATGGAAGTCGAGCAAGTCGGTAACGAGCTTCAGCAGGTGTTCCGAAGAAGTTTTCATGTTGTCGAGATAGAAGCGTTGCCTTCCGTCAACGGTGAGCCGGGAGAGCAAGTCAGCATATCCCATAATGGAACCCAAGGGAGCCTTGAAATCGTGGGTAATGGCAAGCATCAACTTTTCGCGGGAGGCAAGCAACTCTTCGGCAAAACGATTGGCTTCTTCCAATTGACGCCGATAACGGTTACTACGGGTGACATCCCGCCAGATCATGACAAGAAAGATAACGGACAGCACAACAGCCCCGGCAGCAATACCCGAAATAATCGTTGCAGAACGATGCCGAACAGCTTTCTGATACTCAGCCTCTTCGCGGGCACGCATCAGGGTTTCCTGTTCATATCCTTTCAAAAGACTGTCGATACGAGCACTCAGTGCATGATCAAGACGTTGCAAAGTTCGCTTACGACGCTGCATCACACTATTGGTAGCCCTCTTCTGTTGGGCAACAGTGCGCAGCTTCGCGTGCAGGGAATCAACCGGATTATAAGCATCGAGTACAGTATCCGTAGCAACTTCAAGGGTTGTTTGCACCTGAACAGCTGAATCTTTGCGTGGTGGGACGAAGACTTCTCCCAAACGGCGGAAGAAACTTTTCTTCTTGGGTTGTGTCACAACCGTATCGCGACGGGCAATAACCCGGCGTTGTACACGTTGTTGGGTGATAATAGTATCCTGCTCGGCAATAATCTGTTCCACTTCACGGGCTGAAATCATGCTGTCATTGGCTTCGCTCAGTGTACGCAGCAGGCGGACGGTATTAGCATCCTTCTCTCTCAAAAGCCCTATCAGACTGTCCGTACGCAGAATATCACTATTATCCGAACTCATAAGATTCTCCATTTCCCGGTGCACGAAGAACAGGGAATAAAGCAAGACTGCCAGCAGGACAGCATAACCGGCAGCTATCTTCTTCTTGGAGACATTATTCATTTATCTTTCGTTTTATAGCGGAAACGCAACCAGAGCATAATACCCGCACTAGTCAGTCCGAACGGGAAGGCCATCCATACACCGACCGTACCCCAGCCCAGCACGAAACCGCATAAGTATCCTACAGGCAAAGATATAACAAAATAAGAAATAAATGCAATGAACATCATCGGTTTTACGTCTGCAATACCACGCAGGGCATTGGCAAAGCTGATTTGCAGTCCGTCACCAAACTGATAAACCAGGAATGGAAGGAACAAAGAAGATACCATGGCAGAAACCTCCACGCTATCCGTAAACCAGCCCCCGACCTGATTGCGCAACAGAAACACGATACTCAGAAGCACCACCGCCATTGCCAAGATGAGATGATAGCCGGCATATGCCGAACGGCGGACATTCACCATATCGTTCTGCCCCTTGAAGTTACTGACGCGAACGGCAATCGCCGCCCCCATCCCATAAAACATCATAAAGGTGAACTGAGAAATAGTGAGCATAATCTGATGTGAAGCCAAAGCAATAGTTCCCAGCCAACCGACCATAATCGTGCTGAGACTGAATGAAGCCGTCTCCATGCCCATCTGCAAACCGACAGGCCACCCAAGTCCATTCAATTTCCTGAACATCTGTTTCGACCATCCCAAGCGGAAGAACCCTACTTTATATCTCAGGAACCTCCGACTACGAAAAACAATCAATGCAAAAGCAATAACCATGACGATGCGTGAGAACAGGGTACTGATACCCGCACCGAGCAATCCCCATTCCGGGAAACCGAACTTTCCGTAAATCAGCACATAATTGCCGACAATATTCAGCGCATTTCCACCAAGAAGCACCCACATAGCAGTCTGCGTTTGAGTAATGCCATCCGTAAATTGCTTAAAGCCATTGAACAGCATGACAAATACCAGGGATGCAAGTAGAACCAGAAAATAAGGTTTTATCAAGGGAATCAGTTCCTCGGGTTGTCCCATGTATTCCACACAGAAATAGACGACAGTCATAATAAGCGTCAGCAACAGTGCTACCAACACATTGGCAAGCAAACTTGAGCGCAAAGCTTGTCCAGCCTCCATGAAACGACGGTTACCGTAGAACTCACCCACCACAGGCGTCAGTCCATAAGAGAAACCGGTACTGAAAATAATGCAAAGTGTAAAAAGATTGTTGGTGAAAGAAGCGGCAGCCAACTCGGCCGTGCTATGATGTCCCACCATCAAGGTATCGGCAAATCCAAGAACAATGACCCCCATTTGACCGATAACGATGGGAAGTCCTAAGTAAAAGAGGGCTTTATAATGCCCCTTGTATGTAGCAATTAATCTATTCATTTATCTTTCTCATAATATAATACCACCGAGTTTTCCTCACGAAAAGTCTCTTGTGCAACTGTCTTCAGACGTTCTGCCGTCACTGCGCGATACCGTTCTACCTCACGGTCTATATCCTCCGCTTGCCCGGTCAGTTCGAACCATGCCAGATTTGTAGCTACATTCAGGTAATTGATATTCCCGAATATCTGGGTGGATTCAAACTTATTCTTTACTTTCTCCAATTCCTGTTCTTCTATCGCCACTTGCTGCAACTCCTGCAACTCTTTACGTACAGCGGCCTCAGCCTGTTCCAGTGAGACTCCGGCTGACGGTTTTCCACTGATATGCAGCAATCCCGCATCACGCGTTCCCGAAATATAAGCATCTATACCGGAGAACAATTTCTGTTCCTGCACCAACCGACGGTTCAAGCGACTGGAGCGTCCGTTACTAAGGATATCTGAAAGAATATCAAAAGCATAGTAATCAGAATGCTCGCGACTACACATATGAAAAGCCATAAACAGCGCATCCAAGGGAACAGGACGTTTCACTACCTGTCTGCGTTCCTGCGTCTGTACGGGTTCCTGCGGCAATTGTCGCACAGGCACATTCCTGTGGGGAATCGGGCCGAACCATTTTTCTGTCAATCGAACAGCTTCTTCCCATGATATATTTCCGGTAACGGCAAGCACGGCATTATTAGGTGCATAAAAGCGGTAAAAGAATGATTTCACTTCCTCCAGTGTAGCTTGTTCGATGTGCGATAAATCCTTCCCGATGGTAGGCCAGCGGTATGGATGCACCTCATAAGCCAACGGACGGATAAGATGTCCCACATCTCCGTAAGGCTGGTTCAGACAACGCTGTTTGAACTCCTCCATGACCACACCGCGCTGCACTTCAAGGCTTTGTTCACTGAATGCCAGTTCCAACATACGGTCGGACTCCAGCCAGAAGCCAATCTCTACATTCGACTTGGGGACGGTGAGGTAATAGTTCGTAATGTCATTGTTCGTCCAGGCATTGTTTTCTCCACCTGCCGACTGCAAAGGAGCATCATAGTCGGGTATATTCACAGAACCGCCAAACATCAGATGTTCAAACAGATGGGCAAAGCCGGTATGTTCGGGATCTTCGTCCCGGGCACCTACATCATAGACGATGTTCAGTGCTACCATCTGAGTACTGAGATCCTGGTAATGCACCAGTCGCAGACCATTAGGGAGAATATGTTTATTGATTTTCATAAAATAGAGATTGTAACTTATCGGAGAAAGGAATTTCTTTCTTTTCGGTTATGAATTAATTCACCACAGAGTAACACAGAGTTTCACAGAGTTTAATCAATTTGAAATCAAAAGAATAGAACTCCGTGAAACTCTGTGTTACTCTGTGGTGAGAACTTATTACTATACCGTTTTGAACTAATTTCACCAACAGTTAGTCCAATACTACCACCTTTTTGATCTTCACATCCTCTTCCGGGCGGTCGCTACGATCCGTTTTTACCTGTTGTA
>ERZ791872.1506-NODE-1506-length-13900-cov-4.439509_pt1 | contig 13900 bp, 9 predicted proteins | sample MGYA00510279_ERZ791872 | MGnify/ENA primary metagenome ERZ791872 (study PRJEB30046, sample SAMN00792103) | human gut metagenome | study: EMG produced TPA metagenomics assembly of the A metagenome-wide association study of gut microbiota in type 2... | reverse complement strand
ACAAGTCATGACGCGTTTCAAGTGCGTACTGCCACACACCGGACAAGCATTTATACTGAGTTTCTCCATTAATTCCAAACAAAATTAAGTGTTGTCCCGAATCACAAGACAACACTATACCCGAATTTGGTGCAAAGAAACAAATAAAAAGTGATGTAACTGGCTTTTGTTAAGGACTTTTAATAGAAGATTAAAAAGTCAGGTTAACGGAAAAGCCCATATTCCTGCAACTGGGTTGACGGAAGAAGTCAATACCCTGATACCAGGTTCCGGTGCTTGCCGTAGATTCCGGATCAAACGGAGCTTTATTATACAACATAAGCAAGTTACGCCCCACTAACGCCACCCGCACGTCTTGTATCCACTTCACCCACCGGTTGACGGGAATATGATAGGCTATCGACATTTCGGCAAGGCGGATATTAGTGGCGTCATATGTATACACCGTGCCTGTACGCGCTCCTCCCACCTTTTGGTAATAGTTCTTAGCCGGAATGTTCTCACCGCTCACCCAGACACCGCCATTATCCCGGGCTATAGCCGTAACCTGGGATACACCAAATTGATCCATAACCGCTTGAGTCATCGACAAACCTACACCTCCGAAACGGGCATGAATCACAAAATCAACCTCCAAGCCTTTCCAGGAGAAGCTGTTCGCCAGCCCCATCGTATATTTAGGGTCGGCATTACCCGCATAGATATAATCCCGGGCAGGAATAACGTTCTGCGAAGCCTTATCCACAATGACATTTCCTTGCGCATCTCTCTGTAAATCGGTAACATATATATCACCAATCGAGCCACCCTTCTTCAGCGGGATATACCAACTGCCGCCTTCGGCCATTTTAACTTCGTCCAACACCACATCTTCACCCGTTACCGAATTCTTCCGTACTTCCCTAATCTGCTTGATTTCATTCTTATTGATGGAATAAGTCCAACGCCCGTTCCACTTCACCTGCCCGATATTCATATTTGTCCCCAAGCTGAGTTCGAAACCTTTATTATCAATTCTACATCCGGTATCCATTAAATAGAGATCTGTAGGAGAATCTGCAGAAGGATAAGGAACAGGAACATATCCCCCAAACGGCAGATCGGAAGTCGATGTCTTATACATTGTAAACGCCAAACTAATCTTATCATCAAGGAAACCTGCATTCAGCCCTATTTCGTGGGATTTCGTACGTTCAGGTTCAAGATTGTTATCAACCAATCTCGGCTCCAGACCTACCCTTTCCTTGTTCAGGAAAATATAATCAGTAAAGCTATTGCCTGTTTCACTATAAGTATAATTGAGTTTTAGAAATGAAAGAATCCTGTCGGGATTGGCGGACAGCCACCCGGTCGGCACCACAGACACTCCTGCCGAAGGATAGAAAACATCGGTAGAAGAGTGCGAATCATCGTCATCCCAGAACTTAAGCCACTCCATCCGTCCGCCCAAGTCCAGAAACAGGCGATTTTTATATCCCAGTTGCGCAAGCATAAATAACGAGGTAGTCCGGTCATGATAATCCCGCTGCAGATGCATGGAGTACGCCCCTTCCCTTTTACTTAATGCGGACAGTTCAAAAAGATTCAGCGTTCCCAACTCTCCTCCACTGTTAGAATAATCAAACTTTGTATCACAGACCGAACTGCCTAAAGTAGCATCGATTGAGAAATCGCCCATCGCCTTGCGGGCATTGAGCAAGAATTCAGAATAAATCTGCGTATTTTTATTCTCATTCTCATAGTACGTGCCCAACCGGCCGGCAAATACAGTAGATGCATAGAGTTTTTGAGTCCCAAACTCCTTATCCCGGTCATACTGGATCCGCCCTGACACATTGAGCCAGGAATTCAAATCAAACTTAGCCCTTATGCCGCCTATCAAACGTTTCTTCTTCCGATTATACATATTACGGTTTATTGTCCAATAGGGGTTCTGCATACCCAGTCCCATTTCTCCCAAAGGCCAATATTGTACATTGCCATCCAACTCCGGAACGTAAACCTCAAAAAGATCTTTATAACTATATTTATCGCTACTGCCCGGATAGACAGGGATTCGCTCCAGCAATACATCAGGAAGCAGATAAACCGGAACCAACGGATTGTCATACATACCTTGTGACTGTATATTCTGTTCAGCAGTATGGATGTATCTCAGGTTAACGTCAAGTTTCAGCCTGTTACGTAATAAGGAAGAGGTGTTGCGCAACGAAAAGTTATAACGGTCTACATCATTATTGGGAATAATGCCGGCACCATTCATTGTGACAGCCGAAACACGGGTCTGATTATATTCATTCCCGATAGAAAGGGCCAGAGAATTGTTGATAGCATGTCCGGTACGGAAAAAATCCGCAGGATTCCACGATTGGGGATGACTCAGCTTCTCTCCCCATCGCCAGTCGTAAGTCTGCTGGAATTCAGGCATGACTAACGGTGAGCTGAAAGTGGTACTGTTTCCCACTTCCACCCTTAGTTTTCCGGCATGTGCCTTTTTCGTGTTAATCATCACCACACCACTAGCAGAACGGCTACCGTATAAAGTAGAAGCTGCCGCAGTACTCAATATTGATATGTTTTCTATATCATCCGGACAGAAAGCCGCTATGCCATCGCCAGTCTGCCCGCTACCCCAGTAGACATTATAAGGCTGACCTGACTCCAACCGTGGCAAAGGCACACCATCGAGAGTGAATAACACATTATTTGATTTCAAGATGGAACGGTATCCACGTAGCACCATTCTCGCCGAACCTCCCACACCGGAAGCACCGGGGTTGATAGTTGCACCCGCCAACCTTCCTATCAGGGAATTCACAAAATTAGCATCTTTGACTTTCATCAGTTCAGTGCCGTCAATCTGTTGCGAGATGTACGATGCCTTCAGCGTATCTTGCGAAAAATTCGTTTGGCCAATAGTAGAGCTTTGTGTAAGATGAGTAGAATTTTCCCTTTTATTCTCTGCATAAAGCATAGAAACAGGTAAAGCAGTTGATAGCAATAAAGCTATTCCAATCTTTTTCGCTGTTGATACACACATAGTATGTAAATAGTAGCGGTTAGTCAAGTCTTTTACGTTGTGTTCTTTCATATCTCATTAAAAGTTTGTTGCATTGATGTATTTACAAAGCTACTGAATTTATTTGTAAATATTCTACTTTTTATCAATTTATGCGAGACGGATATGTAGTTGTTTTTAGCATATTTGTCGTGTCTTTATCGTTAAGGAGAAAATTACGAATATATACACTATCCTTATATACTATTCTTTTATCTTGCAGCACAAGAATAATACTATCCATATGATTTACGTGTTCTTTTATTATTCTCTTACTATTAACAAACCACCCTGAAGAAAACCTCAAATAGGCTGAATCTGAACGATCAATATAAACCGAATCTACTAAATTGTTAACATTATAATAGCAATACAATTTTACGCGTTCATTTGTTCTATTGCGAAGCAGAATTCCTTGTGTTTGAGTACATCCTGTCAACAAAGCGAAGGTCATAAAAAATAGTAATATTTTCATATTATCTGCAAATATTATATGTTTCATCGTTTTTAAATTACACATCAGTAAAAAAAAGAGTACACAAAAACAAATTTAGTCACTGGGTCAATGTAGAGCGGTCTTAGTTTCAATAATCTTTGCTGTGTCTTTATTACATACGAACAACTTATAAATAGATTCCTTATCACGATAAACGACTCTCTTACTACTTGTGAAAATCTGTACACTATCCATATTATAAATATTGCTATTTTTAAGTTTTTCATAACTTTGAAATGCTCCCCAAAATCCTAAATGGCAGGAATCATTCGGATATATATATACAGAATCTATTCTATCATTTATAGAAGCGGTTTAAACTTTAATTTGCAATTAATATGTTGTTAAACAGCGTACAAATAGAATTATTCGTTATATTATGGGTGACCAAACTCATTTATAACAAAAAACCTATGTACGCTGTATTGGACAAAGATATAATAAAAGAAGAAATACTTCCTCATCTTTCTGTAGCAAAACGTGGTTTTGTATCAAAAAGTAGCCTGATTGAAGTCATCAATGCCATTCTCTACAAGCTAAAGACAGGATGTCAATGGAAATATCTTCCTGTGAAAGAATTGTTCAGCAGCAAAGTCTTGAAATACGGTGCTGTATTTCATCACTATAACAAGTGGAGTAAGAAATGTGAATGGAAATCCCTTTGGTTACAGCTCCTTGGCCGACATCGTTCAGAACTTGATATGTCAAGCGTAGATCTTGACGGCAGCCATACTCCTGCCATACGAGGTGGAGAGGAAGTTGGCTATCAAGGAAGAAAGAAACGTAAGACAACCAATGCCCTTTATCTTACCGACAGGAAGGGACAACCTATTGCCATGTCCTCTCCGAAAAGCGGGGAACACCATGACACATACGACATTGTGACCGTAATGCGGAAGATAATGACAGACATGGAAAAAGCACACATCAGAATTGACGGACTTTTCTTGAATGCGGATGCCGGATTTGACTGTGCCTCTTTGCGTTCCGTACTCAAAGCATATGGAATTGTGGCAAACATTTGTATCAACAAAAAAAATGGAACAGCAAGTAATGATATAATCCTTGATGAAGTGTTGTATAAAGAACGATATTCCATAGAACGGACAAACGCATGGATGGACAGTTATAGAACTATTTTAAATCGTTTTGATACAACTCTTAGAAACTGGGAATCATGGAATTATATTGCTTTTTCCGTTATGCTATTGAGAAAATGTTCAAGGAAAAGAAAAGTTTAAATCACTTCATATTATAATGACAATATATTCGCAGACTGTCATTTGTTTTATTAAACAAAGATATATATGCTATTTTATGACAACTACTAAAGCATATCAACAATCCAATTATACAAACCAGCTTATACATAATATTTATAATAAGAAATTAAAACAAAGATATGATATTATCTTAAATAAATAATCATGCAAGGAGAACTTTCTTCAAACACTCCATAATTTTGAAGAAAATTCTCCTTATACTCATTTATCGCTAACGATATCTCCCCTAATATTCAGGCACCATCTTATACTCATATCGCGCTGCATCGTATTTAAAAGTTTATACATTATCCCCTGCCATTGCTTGACACTACGGAAAGCAACAGGGCTTCCGTGTCATCATAGGTATAAACCGTTGTCAAGTCAGGTGTAATTTGCTTCACGACACGTTGTAGCCATCATTCATACATGGTGAACTTTTCCGTGTCATTAAGAGCATCCTGCACAGTCCTTATTCTTTGAAAGTTCCTTATAAACAAAATATTTTATTCCCGTTTACTCAGTCTTTCCACGACTAAATCTATGGGCAATTGTGCAGAAGCATAACAGGCGGTAAGCTCTTTATGATTGGCGCTGCTTTGTAGCAAACCGATTGATGTATCGTAAAAATCCCTGATATAAATTATTTGAATATCAATTTATATCAGGGAAAAAACTATAAGAGAATTCTGAGCATATATCCTATTAATCCTCTTCTTCCGGCGGATAAACCACCGTCCAATTCATTCGCTCCAAGTCTTCCAAGGTAAGTCGATACACATGAAGCACAGGAACGTATTTGCGGATGGTGTCGCAAGGTTCGGAATGATATTTCCAAAATGTATCACGATCCATAATCAGATACTGGATATATTTAGAAGTCTCAAAATAATCATACCAACCAGCAGCATTCCTGTAACAATCATCCCATCCCCAGTAAAAGAACCTAGTTAAAGAATCAGCCTTAAGATCTTCAACGCCGTAACGCAAACCGTAATGACATAAAATCATAGAATCTTCTTGTATGTTTTCAGGATAAGATGTCTGAATGGAGATATCTATATCCGAAAAATTGGCAAGTGTAATATATGGGGGACCTCCTTTGTACTTATGACAAGCACATAACATCATGGAGGTTACACACATCAACATGATAACTCTTAAATGTTTCATTATTTTTCTCTTATCATTAATATTATTCAATATTTTAACCAAAACATACGCAATGTCATATTAGAAGATTTTATAGCACCGGATTTATGATAATCGTAATAGGTTTCCCTACTTCCTTTTCCAATACCATTCACATCCAACGGATTCCGATAAAAGTTCCAACCTTTAGTCAAATTCCCAAATTGATAAAGTTTTTTATACTTTTCATAGTCCTCTTCCGACGTATAAAATCCTTCTATCCCATTCTTAGGATCATTAAAATAATTGAACGCTCTTCTATTTGTATCCTGCTCAAACTTCTCAAGACTATGGTCGCCATTTCCGGCAGCACTCTTTATACTCGGTATTCCTACAGTAGGAATATATCCCGGTCCCATCTCCTGACTTTGCAAATAATGTCCATACTCATGCTGGAAAAGATAGTTGTTAGGGTCTGCCTTGAGATTTCGGTTACCGGTAATATAACTACTCAATGTTACAGCACCAGAACCCCAATTGGCTCCGCGTGATACCGTAGCACCACCCCAATAATCGACTTCATCCACTTGGCCTGCCCAATTGGAAACAGTAGCAAAACCAAGACCGAAAAAGGTTTGTGCACCCTGCCAAGTGAAACGAGAAATCATTTCCCATGCTTGTCCCCCAAAGTTTTTCCGGCTATCTGTGGTAAACAAACCACCCCAGAGTTTTACCTCATTCACTCCACTTTGCCAACCTGTCTTAAACGGATTTTTACCAGTAAATAATCCTTTGAAAAAGCCAAAGGTATAACCTAAGAAAAACTCCCCGCTTTGGTCCACATAACACAACGGGCTGTTCATGCAATAGCCATATCTGTTGTACGCCTGTGTAAAGTCCGGCATTTGTACATACGGGTCAGGACTCAGGAAACGCCCTAACAACGGATCATACAGTCGGGCATTCATATTAATCAATCCAAAGAACGACAGATGCTCATGCCCCGTGTATCCACGGTCTAACACCAACTCAGGTGCAGTGCCTGTCACAAAGGCCCTCTGATTCGCAGGATTACGCCTGCATCCCCAAGCATCAAAGCTGTTTTCTTCCACTATGTTACCCTGCGTATCCACTATTTGCAAGATACTGCCCAAGTAGTCACGATGAATAAAGTAAACCGAAGCATTGTTACCTTCTTTCACCCATACGGCAGGAGCATCATAATATCCGCCACCAAGGTACAACTTTTCTTTCGTTCTAACAACATTTTCATCAACTTCATAATTACCACCCAAATAATAGCGTGACCACCGTATCGAATCATTTACAGAAAACTGCATACGTATACGGTCGTGATTGGCATTATACGTCAGCACGGCTTTCTTGCCATCGCCTTGTGTGATTACGGCAGGACGCTCACCGGCAGTATAAGTGATGTCAAGACCGGACTTCACCGGATTGTCTTCAGCAGCAGACAAACCCGTCACGGCATAAGGACGGTTCGGATTGGTATAGGCCAGTTCCCCGGCATCGCCCTTCCAACGAATATTACCATAATCGTCATAAAGAACGGCATTATTACCGTAAGAACACAAACGGTTCAAGCCATCATAATCAAAATCCTCCGACAAATTTCGGAGCTCATCCGTACGATTTTCAAGATTGTTATTCGTCACATTGAAACGGTAGCTGTGGTCGAACATTATACCTCCATCCGCACGGGTGATGCTGCGTCTTACGGGCAGCCCCCATTCATTAAACGCATAGTTGCGCTGCATTCCGCCTGAGGTAAGCTTCGTCAACTGTCCCAGCGAATTTTCTTCATCATGGCGGTAGACCAGCGTTCCGTCTGCAAGACGGACTTCTGTCAGGAAACCGTTGCGGTAAGACAACTCTTCTGTGGCCAAAGCACCGTTTTGAGAGGTATAAGCAATGGATTCAGGCAGTCCGTCAGTTGTATAACTGTAGGCTTTCTGCAACCATTTGCCATCCGGAGCTTCTTCACGCTGCGTTTGCAGTCTGCCATACTCATCGTAAGTATTATACAGAGCACTGCCATTGCTTGACACTGCGGAAAGCAGCAAGTTTTCCGTGTCGTTATAGGTATAAGCCGTGGTCAAGTCAGGTGTTATTTGCTTCACGACACGTCCGTAGCGGTCGTATTCTTTCACTATCTCACGGCCGTCGGCATCAGTTTCCTTGCTGACATTTCCCGCTTCATCGTATTCGGTGCGACGGATACCGGCACTGGGGTCTTTTATGGCAATACGCCGGCCATACTTGTCATAATAGAAACGGGTTTGTATATTTCCTGACATGATTGCCACCACCGGCTGGCCGTCGGGACGGTAATAATAAGCAATACTTCCCGCAGCATCCGTCGCTTGTGTCATCAGCCCGACTTCATCATATGTACGGATATGGCGGATACCGTTTTCAATAATAGTATCGGTCAAAGCGCCATACGCACAAGAATCCATTTTCCCCGAAGCATAGCGGGTGGATGTACGGCGGTCAAATTTATCATACGCAAAGCTGTTCCAACGCGAAGGGACACTATCCGTAGTGGGTAGAGCTTCTTTTTCAAGCAGCCCCGTTTTCACGTTGTACACTTTATCCGTTTTCATTTCCCGTCCGTCAAAGCGAACCTGTGATGTGCGAACTTCCCGCTTCAAGTAGTCATAATACGTTTTTGTTACAGGCTTGCCTGTTTCAGCAACAGTCACAACATACAGCCCCGGTTCTCCTTCGTTACTCCACGCAGTTGACAATCGTCTCATACGCCCGTCAGGATAGCAGGTTTCGACAAGACGCCCCCACATGTCATAAGCATAACGGGTGACACGCCCTTTATGGTCGGTAGCGCTTTGCAGCAAGCCGGTTTCTAAATCGTACACATAGCCGGCAGACAGCCCCATAGGGTCGGTTTCTTTCATCAAGCATCCATCCCGGTTATACTCAAAGGTCTTCACCAGCCAGTCTTCCGAATCATAGGAACACTGCTCTTTTCTGGTAAGTTGCTGTCTGTCGTCATATTCATAATGCTCTTGGGAAGCGATATTTCCATTGACAAAACTTGTCTTACGGACAGGAAGATACCGGTTATCATAATCAGTTCTCACTTCCTGAGTGACAATCGAATCATTACGAGAACTTTGTGTCCATGAGAAAAGCGGAAGCCCCAACAGATACCAATCGCTGTTTTCTACATTCTGATAACCGAATGATTTTGCTTCCGTATTATGAGCACCATAGGAAGTAGACATGCCGGTTGCCTGTCCGTAGTCATTATACTCATACGTGGTAACCTTTTCCGTGCCATTAAGCGCATCCTGCACAGTTTCTTTCTTTAATTTCAGAAGTACAGTCTTATCCTGCGCCCTCTCCAATACATATTTACGCACAATCGTATCAGCAGGAGTCTCTTTTTTCACCTCCGTACTCAGCAGCTCCGGATCGAACACAGAAGCCATCGTACGTTTATTCACCACATCTTCCGTCTCAATCTTCCGGAAACCACGGAAACCCAGCCCTGTACGATGAAACACGGCATTGGTGTACTTGTAATATTCCCATGAAAGCTGTTCGCTTCCTTTTGTCTTCTTCAACCATGCCGGCACATATAAATGAGGAGTCATTATCGTATAGGGATAACTGATATACCCCAACGACATATCCGGACGGCTCACATAACGATTCTCAGATGCTTCCATTATATCCGTATAATAGTGGCTTGAGGTCACTCCATAACTGTCTGTAAGATCCCGCAGCATACGCTCTTTCGACTCGTTGTGATTGTATTTATACACATGAAGCTTTTCATTATCCACGCAAATCAGACTTCCTGACCAATAGTAGGGCTGCGCCACATTTGCCACGGCAAATTGTGCCGACAGGTTATCCATCTGTAAAATCGAACGGTAATTATAATCCTGGCTTATCTTTCCGTTTTCGTTCAGATGAACATAGATTTTCCCGCGAACATTGCGCAACAGGTCAGGCAACCCGTCATTATCCACATCTACCAACATGAAATTCAGCCCCACTGTCTCATGAAAACAATAGAATAATTCTTCCGTGTGCACCTTAAATCCGGGATTACCGGTACTATAAGATGAGTTTCCCGTAGAAATCAGAAATGTCCACCGCTTGCCGTTCTCCACATTCCAGTCAAAGACCACAAGGTCACGCTGAGATACACTCGGATCAACCGTACATTCCTGACCGGAATAAGAATGTACATAATGTTTATACCCACTAGCACTGGTACTTTTCAAGTTACTTTCACTATCACATGCACCACGGCAGATTCCGTCTCCCAAATGCTTGAAACCATCCTTGCAATGCACACGGCGAGGCCCCAGAATAATATCCATATTTCCGTCACCGTTCATATCAGTCACCATCAGTTCCCTGTCTTTGATAGTGCCGCTTTCAAAATTGAAATGCATGATATTAATTGCACTAGAGTATGCCAGTTGCCTGAACCCGCTACCGGTGAACTCATATACATAAAGCCCGTTTATATTAATAAGACAGATATCTGTCTTGCCGTCACCGTTATAGTCCATAGGAATCAGGCGGTCGGCATACAACGCCCTGTTATCTACCTGATGCAATGTAAAGTCGAAACACGTTCCGTCATAAATAGCCTTCCGATAATTCAAATCTACCAACAAGGCACGTGAAGGGTATTTGTTTTTATCCGAATTATAACAACTCGATATAGCCAGTAACTCTACTTTGCCATCCCCATTGAAATCACCGGTAATCACCTGTCGTTCATGAACATATCCATCCCACTCCGAATATATGTAATCTGAATGCCGGCTGGGGTCTACATCATTCGTATATACTGATACCACCAACTTATCATCATCATAATTTACTTTTACCGGCTCTTCCAGACCGTCTCCGTTTACATCTAACGCTTCCAGTTGTTTGAAACCTTTTCCGGCTGTAAATACGACAGGAGAGACATTTGAGTCCGACAAATCTTTGTAGACCAATAAATGTTGTGTCTCAGTATACTCACCGAGCACCGGATATGAAATCAAACCGTCACTTTTCGACGTTCTATTGAATTTTCCGCGTGATAAAGCAAGAGATCTATGAGAACTGGGGCCCTGAACTGAGTTCGGGAAATACCTCTGTAAATAAATCGTACTTCCACTGAGAAACTCGATACTCCTTCCGTCTCCATATCTGAATTGCAGAGGATTAAGCTTGCCATTCTCCGTTTCACATTCTAACTGTATTGGCAGGTTCACCCCCCTGTTCTGATAAGAAAGCAAATATCGCCGCCACAGTTTACCTTTATAAAACGATTCTACCTTCTCCAGCAAACGACTGTATTTTAAAGGTTTTCCATCTGTATAACGAGTGATAGCAGCATTCACGTTGCGATAAGTAAACACTACGGAATCATTATATGCACCTTCGACTTCTCCATACAGTACCTTATGGATATAAGGCAAATTATCCGCCTGTGTATAGACATATTTTACAGATCGGCCTTTACGATTTGTATACAAAGTCATCACATAACTGAAAGGAGCTTGTAAAGAAGTCTCGAACTTTGCCGTATTCCCATCCGGATAACGTGCCACCAATGTGCCGTCCGCTTGCTTCTTCACTTTTATAAACCCTTGTTCGCTTTGCCATTCGTCCGTGCCGGTCTTCAGCAAACGCATGCCATCCAACATCAGCTTGTCTTCATCCAAGGAAAGAGGAGATGATTTTCCATCGTAATAAATTGTTCCGGGCACATGGGTAATACCGGACAGCCCGCCAATATTCCATCCGTATCCCATTACGCTTTCACGCTGCTGGCTGTTATAACCAAACGACAAGCGGGGATGAAATTCCTCAGGGTCAGGGTGAATATCCATTGGCACCTGATATGTAACAGCCCCGGTAGGAGTAAGGGCATATTGAACAGGAATTTCACCTACATCACATGCGGAATTTCTTCCTTCTGATGCCACAGCTTCCTGCTGCGCCCTTGTAGAAATAGCTACCAATAAAGCGATTCCTAGAATAATTATTTTTTGTGTTATATTTCTCATGATTATTGTTGTTTTTTAATAGTTTTGATTCGATTGCCTGACTGATCATACTGGTACTGTACAGGACAGTCATTCGGTTCCTCCGGCTTCACTTCCGGTTCACCGGGAATGCCGGGTGATAAATCGGCAATGATGGTTGTTCCTATTTGTCCATTAGGTACGGACGCATTCATGTATTTATATCCGGCGACAACAATATAATAAGTACCGGCCGGCAAGTTCCGCACACGCAAATACGCAAGTCCCAACGAAGACCCCTCAGGCATGCCCAGCTCCACCGGATTAAAATCAGGAGACATAAAATCCATTTCTTCAAACATGGCCACCCGTTTAAAATAAAGATCACCTTCTGACCAATCTTCCATTTCATCCGGTTTAGCGGGTCTCAATAAGAAGATAGTACTAAAACCCATCCGGTAGGAATTCCAATTATGAATTATCACATCTCCTGCAGCCGATGTTTCCATCCGGTAAAAAATCGCTCTTCCTTGAGTGTACTTATAAGTATCACCATCTCTAGGTATATAACGACATGTATAATACCAAGGTGGCCCCGTACTTGTATCATGAACATCCGCAAATGTCGATTTCCCTGCAGAAAATGTGACCTGTATCGGGTCCCAATATGAAGTCCCGCTTCCTCCTGTTGTTTGTGCTTGGGATTCCCACCCAAAGAGCACCAACATCAATAATAATATAATTCTTTTAGTCATTGTGTTCTGTGTTATCGTTCTCAACTTAAATAATCTTCCTTATTAATCCACTGTATAAAACCGGCGCGCTCGGCTCTACACAGTGGAAATTATCATACTTCTCTCTTACAGATTCATCGCATTAGCGCCCAAAACGCCCGCCAAAGCCGAAGCTACTGCGATAACCACTTTCAGGATCATATCCCATACTGATTTCTTCATTGCCATAATTTACCTCCTTTCCGTTCTTTAATTTGTTGTGTTACTCTGTGTTCTTCCGTGTTCTCCGTCTGTGCTGTGAATTCTCCGAACTCCTTGAATTCCTTCGCCACATCGAAGCACGGGCACTGTTTAATCCACTCTTCCGGTTCTATCTCACCGTTTCCGTTCAAGTCCGGCGAGAGGTCGCGGTGTCCGCACACCCGGCAGCCGGGAAATCTCTCTTGCAACTGCCCGACGAGCAGCCGGAGCGTGGAACGCTGTGCCGGAGTCCGGGTGTCTGCCGGGCGTCCCCGGCAGTCCAGACCACCTTCATAGCAGATACCTATCGAGTGAGCGTTGAAGCCTTTTACGTGGGCTCCGATGCGTTCGAGGGGACGGGTGAGGTACAACGTTCCATCCTTGCGGATGTAATAATGATAGCCTGTTCCGTTGAACCCGCGACGCCGGTGCATCAAGTCTAAAGCTTCCGGTGAGAGTGTAGAATCCCCCCGCGTGGCGCTGCAATGCACCACGATTAAGTTGATAATTCGCATGTCAATGGATAATTAGTCTACTAGTCTAGTTAAAAACTCCGTTTAGTCAGTCATTCGTGTTTGTGTCGCGCCATGCAGACAGTTTATGCTGCCGGATCCGGGTCGGGGGTTTCCCCGCCATCACCGCCTGAACCGCCACCATCGGGTTTACCGTCATTTCCGCCACCCGAGGCCGAAGTATCGGCAAGGTCGAAACGGACACACTTGGCGCCTGTCACCAAAGAGCGGGTAGCCGTAGTACGGTCAGGATTCTTGGTGTAATTGGGCAGGAAGCGGACGGTAAGGGAAGCTTGGGCAGCTGATACTTTTTCCGGCAGCTCCACACCTTTGCCGTTGGACTTCATCACCATGCGGAAAGTTCCGAAACCGTCGAGCGTTACACTTTCCGATGCTTGCAGGTGCTGGGCAGCCACTGTCACTAGGTTATCAAGCGTGTTC
>ERZ791872.1498-NODE-1498-length-13986-cov-3.617687_pt1 | contig 13986 bp, 5 predicted proteins | sample MGYA00510279_ERZ791872 | MGnify/ENA primary metagenome ERZ791872 (study PRJEB30046, sample SAMN00792103) | human gut metagenome | study: EMG produced TPA metagenomics assembly of the A metagenome-wide association study of gut microbiota in type 2... | reverse complement strand
CGTATTGGCCCATTTGGCTGCCACAGGGCCCGCCGCTGCACCGAGCAGGAAGCCGCCCACGCCCCCATCCAACCGGCCAAAAGCAGCAGGCAGGCGGGCACAGCAGGCGCGGCCCCGGCCAGCGCCAGCAGCACAACAACGGGCAGCAGCATTAGATCCAGCAGCAGGGCATCCGCACGGCGCAGGGCCGCAGCGGCCAGCGCCCCGGTAACGGGCAGGGCGGCCAGCAGCAAAAACAGCCCCAGCTGCGCCGCACTGCCGCCCTGGGCCACCGGCAGCGCGCTGCCAAGGCGGGCGTTCAGGCTTTGGGCAATGTTCCCGGCGCACTGCTGCGCCCCGGCCAAAAAGTTCCGCTGGCAGATGAACAACACCACAAGATACACAATCACCCCCGCCAGCAGCCCCCAGCGGCGCAGGGCTTGCGGCGCACGCAGGAACAGCGCCCACCCGGCGCAGAAAGCGGCTGCCGCGGGCCACACCCACAACGGCACCGCAATGTCGAACCCGGTGGAAAGCACCAGCAGCAAACCAAAGGTGAGCGCCAGCAGCAGCGCGGCATCTGCCGCCAGCCACAACGCAGGGTGCGCTGCGGGGCGCTGGGTGCTCACCAGCACACGGTCCACAAACTTCAGCCCACTGCCGGGGTCGGCAGCGCCGCGCCGGCTCAGGGCAGTACGTTCTTTTTTGCGCTTGGGCGGGTTTTTGCGGTGCTTCGCCGCCTGTTGGGGAAAATCCCCCCATTCCTCCGCTCCGTCCAGGTCCCCACCGGGGGTCAGGGCAGCGCGCAGGGCGGTCAGCGGTTCGCGCACCATCAGGCGGTCCAGCTTGGCGCTCAGCTTCCAGTGTACCTGCTTGATGGTATCCCCGTCCCGGTACTCCCGCAGCTCATAGCTGCCGCCCAGGGCGGCGCGGGTGTCGGCTTCGTCGCCGTCCTCATCGGGGGCGGTTTCCGCTTTGGCTTTGCCAGCCGCGGCAGCGGGCAGCACACAGATGCTCCGGCTTTGCACGGCAGCCGGGCATGCCGCGGTGAACACCCCCAGGTGATCCCGCAGGGTGATGCCCCGCACCGCAATGCTCCACACGCCGCTTTTGCCTGCGTTTAGGGTAATGCGCTGTTCGGCGCTCTCCTTGCCGCCCAGCATGGCGGCGCAGCGCAGGGTGATCTGCCCCCCGCCCCATTCATCGGCGGCGTTCAGCAGCACCACAAGCGCAGGTATGGGCAACCGGCTGCGGTTGCGCAGCCGAACCGTCAGGGTAAAATCTTCGCCCTGTATCACGGGTTTGTCCGGCACCAGCAGCTCTGCCGTTACCTGCCTGCGCAGATAGGCGGCGTCCAGCCGCAGCAGCACCAGAAGCACCAGCGCAAACGCTAACAGGAACACCGCCAGCGGTGCCTGGGTGATGAGCGCCGCAGCCAGCAGCACCAAAAGCACCAGCGCCCGGCCCAGCTTATCTGCCATGGCGGTCAGCCTTTTCGGGGCGGGGGCGCGGCACGGTGCGCAGCAGGTCCTGCATTACGCTGTCCACCGTTTCGCCGCCTGCGCGGGCCTGGTCGTTCAGCACCAGGCGGTGGCGGGCAACCGCATCAAACACAGCGGTCACATCCTGCGGGGCAACAAAATCCCGCCCCGCCAGGTACGCCGCCGCGCGCGTCATGCTGGCCAGCGCCAGGGTGGCACGGGGGCTTAACCCCACGGCCAGGCGCGGGTCCTTGCGGCTGGCCTGGGCCAGCGCCACAATGTAGCGGTACATCAGCTCATGCACAAATACCGTGCTGACCTCCTGCTGCATGGCAAGCAGATCCGCCTGACCGGCAACGGGGCGCACACGGTCCAGCAGGCGGCCTTTGCTCTGCCCGGCCAAAATTGCCAGCTCCGCTTCCTCATCGGGGTAGCCCATTACGGCGCAGACCATGAAACGGTCCAGCTGAGACTGCGGCAGCATCTGCGTGCCGGCGGCGCCGATGGGGTTCTCGGTTGCAATTACGGTAAAGGGTGCGGGCACCGGGCGGGTAACGCCGTCCACCGTCACCGTGCCTTCTTCCATCACTTCCAACAAAGCCGACTGCGTGCGGGAGGAGGTACGGTTGATCTCATCGCCCAAAAACAGGTTGCACATCACCGCACCGGCGTGGTACACAAACTTGCCGGTCTCTTTCTGGTAGACCGAAAATCCCACCAAATCGGACGGCAGAACATCCGGCGTAAACTGCACGCGGCTTTCTTTCAGGTCCAGCGCGCGGGCAAAGGCCAGCGCCAGCGTGGTTTTGCCCACGCCGGGAATATCCTCAATCAGCACATGGCCGCCCGCCAGCATGGCCATCCAGATGGTGTTTACCGTTTGCTGTTTGCCCTGCACGGCCTTGTTTACTTCGGCCGTAACGGCGGCGGCCTGCTGTGTGTACTGCATGGTTAATCCTCCCGGTGTTTTTTCCATATCACCATAATGCCAACGGCGGCGGCAATAACCACCAGCCCGGCCCACAGTGCGTTGTTTTCCAGCCAGATCATGGTATTGGAGATCGCGCTCCCCTCGGATTCCGCGCTGCCCTCCCCCGGCAATGGGGTCAGGGCCTGGGGGGCCACTTCGGCAATGGAGCTGCCGCCGGCATCCTCCACGGTCACCTGGCGCGGCGTTTCGTCCCAGGTAGCGGCGCTTTCCTGCAAATCCTCCTCTTTGGTGGTGTCCGCAGCGGCGGTGTCGTGCTCCGCAATTACCAGGTAGCGCTGGCTGTTGCGGGTGTAGGGGTGGCAGGTGGAAAGGGTCAGCAGGTCCCGCCCCGGCTGGATCAGCACGGCGTTGATATCGCTGGGGTCAATAATTTTCAACTCGCTCACGCGGTAAATCAGCGTTTCCCACGGGGTGGTCAGCTGGATCTTGTCCCCCACCTGGATCTGCTGCACGTTGCGCAGCATTTCCGCGCCATAATAGCCGCGGTGGGCGGCAATCACGGTGTTGGTGTTTTCGCCGCCCAGCGGCATTGAGGTCTGGCCCAGCAGCGCCGCGCCTTTGGCCAGGTTTTCGCGGCTGGCGCCCAGGTAAACGGGCAGCTCCAGGTTCAGGCGCGGGATCCACAGCACAGCCAGCACATCATCGTCATAGCCATAGGCAGCAAGGTCCAGCGGGGCTTCCTCGTAGGCAAACGGGTCGGTCAGGCCGCTTTGGCCCCCGGCGTAAATTTCCGCGTTATAGTCCTGCATCGCGGCGTACAGTTCAGGGTAGGCGCGTTCCGGCTCCGGGGGTTCGGCTGTGGTTTCCTCCGCCGCGGGGGCGGTGGGCTGGGCTTCGGCGCGGGCCGCAAACTGCGCAGCGGTTTTGGCGTTGCGGGTGCTGGTCCACCACTGGGCAGCGGTGGGCTGTATCAACAGCGCCAGCCCCAGCAAAATGGCCAGCCAGGCCAGAATTTTAGCAATCAGCCGTCCCATTTAGTCATCCTCCTCGCGCTTTTTGCAGCGGTGCAGCAGCAAAAGCAGCAGCAGCGCTTCGCCGCCGATCACAATGCTGCCCGTTACCGCGATCCACGGCCAGGCATCCACCACGCGCTTGACCACCGTTCCGGTGCGCAGCGCCTGATACTGCACGGCCTGCGGGGTGTTGGTTTCTTCCTCTCCATTATAAGGGATGCGGGTGCCGCGCACAAGCATGCGGTGGGTGTTGATGGCATACGGCGTGCAGGTAACAAGGGTGCAGTAATCCTGCCCCGCGGTGATTTCCAGATCCTCGGTGTGCTCCGGTTCCACCACTTTGATTTGATCCACCTGGTACGCCAGCGTTTCATCCAGAATATGCAGGTAGAAACAGTCGCCCTCTTCCAGCTTGTCCAGGTCGGTGAACAGCACGGCTTCGGGCAGGCCGCGGTGGCCGGTCAGCACGCTGTGGGTGCTTTCGCCGCCAAGGGGGTAGCTGGAGCCTTCCAGATGGCCAACGCCCTTTTGCAGCACATCATCGCTGGTGCCTTCGTAAATAGGCAGGTTGACGTCAATTTTCGGGATGGTGATATACCCCAGGCTTTCGCCCACATCCACAAGGTCCACATAGCTGGTGCCGGTATCCTCCGCTTCGCCTGCGGCATCGCGCTCCACGGCGCTGTCCAGCTGCTGGTTATAGCGGCGGGCGGCCTCCTTGGCGGCGTCCAGTTTTTCGGTATCCATGCTTTTTACGGTATCATCGTAATTTTGGATCGCTTCGCTGGCGTGGCGCTGCGCCACCGCGTTGCTGATAACCGGGTACGATGCCACCCCAATGCCGGACAGGATCATCAAGGCCGCAAAGCCGACTTTTAGTTTTGTTGTGGTATCCATAGCGTCACCGCGAACCTTTCCGTGAGAGGGTTGAAGTTGGGAGCTGATGCAATTAAGAATTAAGAATTAGCAATGAGGAATTGGAGGTAGACGAAAGAATAAATAATAAAGAATAATGAATCATTGTGGTGGACTGCGGCGCATTTGCGGCGCAAACATTGCAAATCATTTATAGGGGCCGATGCTTGCCATCGGCCCGTTTGACGGGCCTTGCCCTATTTATTTTTAGGTTCTGCACGGGGAACCACCCCTCAGGCCGCTCCGCGTCCAGCTCCCCTCAAGGGGCGCCAATATCTTACCTTATGTTTGCGGTGGCTCCCCTTGAGGGGTGGTTCCTCGCCGCAAACCTGACGCCCATGGGGTGGTTCCCCACGCAGGGCCTAAAAATCAACCGAACAACGGCCATGTACACCCAAAAAAATTTATTCCCCAATAACCCACCATAGGGGGAGGGCCAAATCCGGCCCTCCCCCTGTGTATGATGGATTATCCCTCTATACCCTATTGGTGAATTGTAAAATTGTTTTGCCTTGCGGCGGGCGCATCAGGCGCGGTTCTTCTTTTTCAGGCTCAGCAGCACGCCAACACCGGCCACAACCAGCAGCACGCCAATGCCGCTGAACAGCAGGGTGCCGAAACCACCGGTGGTGGGCAGGTTGAAGCCCTTGCGGTTGATGACAACAATCTTGGTATATCCTTCGCCTTTTTCATCGACAGCATTTTTGAACGTTTCTTTCGTTTCTCTTTCATCTCTATGAATCAAATTGCCATCGTTGTCATAGATTTCTGTCTTGGTCCAAGTAGTCGTATATTCAACATTCAGCGTTACTTTAACAGGCCCGCTCAGCAAATTATAGGTCTTATCTGCCGTCTTGGTTTCTACCAGGTAGTAATCACCATTTGCCAGCCCGGATGCCGAAACATAACCGTTTGCAGTTGTTAAATTTTCCTTTACTTTTACAAACTTATTATTCTTGTTTTCATCTGTAAAGCCAATATCACTGCCTTTAACCGTGCCATTCGTGTTATCAAGCTTATACAAATCAAACATTACACCATCCAAAAGGGTGCCGGTTGCATTTTCGCCACGTTTCTCGATTGTAATCTTAAAAGTGTAAACAACTGCATTATTATGGATTTCTTTTTTGGAACCCTTATCAATCTTACCGTCCGTACCAATTTTATTCGAATACTCCAAGCTAACAGTATTGGGGTTACCAGCAACCGTCATCACAGCGGTGTCTTTCAACTCAGCTTTGTAAGTAATAACAAAAGTGTCACCAGTACCAACCAAAGCCTTCAAAGCAGATTTTGTAAATGTAGCAGTGAATCCCTTGCCATGATCGGGACTTTCAGTTTCATCGACCGTAATATCTACTCCGTCTGTAACTGCCTCAGCATTCTCTCCACTCGGTTTTGCTTCAATCGTTCCTTCTACAACCCAAAGATTTTTAGGAGTATCTTTTACGGTCAAAACAGCATCAGTACTACCATCCTCATATGCTTCCAGCAATTCATGCGGAACTTTAACCGTGATCGTGTACGGAACTTTATCACCAACACTGTAATCCGAAGCATCTACCCAATCCTTTTCGCCTTCCTTCGGATTTCTGTTTTTGACCTTCTTATCAACATCCGGCTGAGTATCAACAACTTCTATCGTCAAATTGGCTTCTTTATCGGAATCAAATACAAGAGTACCAGTACTTGTAATCGTGAACGTTTCACTTTTGGAATCAGCGTTCACCTTAAAGTAATGCGGCGTCTGGTTCAAAATATATTTTTGATTTGCACCAAGGTCAGTTTCCACAAAGCAGTAATAGCCTTGCGTTAAATTATTAACTGTAATTTTGCCATCTTCCGTTGTCAAGTTCAGGTCAGCGCCTTGTCCTTCACCACTGCTGGTTGCGGACTTTACCACCTTTGTCCAATCTTGGGAACCCACGGTATATGCTGTTACAGCATCACCCGGCTTATTGTATTTATACAACTCAAAGGTAACACCATTCAGCGGAACTTTGGTGTTATCGTCTTCGCCAACCCTGCCATATTTCTCCAAAGTAACATCGCCATAAGTAGTTTTATTTTTCGGATAAACATGGACATCATACAGCCACTCTTCGCCCGGCTTCGTTGCTCCGATACGAGTCATGGGGACAGAAACCAAGAAAGGCTTGCAACGGGTAGTAACCGATGCCGGCGACTGAGTTTCAACTACCAAGTACAAACCAAGCGGAAGGCCTGTACTGCTCTCATCACGGATGTCTTTATTCAGTGTAGCAATGCCATTAGCATCTGTCGTTCCTTCTGCAACTTTCGGTGTTTTCGCTTCGTCCTTAACTACATAGTTGCCGTTTTCCTCTTTAATAAGAGAATCAACCTTCGGCAGCGCCTTATCACTGGATCCATTATAATACTCACTTAAGGCATCTTTATCCCATACCTGATATGCAGTGAAAGTTGCATCTTTCAATGGGTTAGCACCATTAGGTACTGCATCATTTCTTTCGCCGGTTGCGGGTTTCTTTTCGTTATCCGCGCCATTAAATTCATACTTATGAACTGTAATAGAACCGACACTCTGCGTCCATACAGCTGTACTCGGTGTCGTTGTTGCTCCACTGCCTTCCTCTGCCATTGCTGGCATGGCGCACAGGCTGAGGGCCAGGGCGGCGCTCAACAGGCCTGTGAGAAAACGTTTTGCTTTTTTCATTTCAGTACCTCTTCTCTTAAAAAAAGTCATCATCGGATGGGCGGCAAAGCCGCCCGGCTTAAGGGTTCTGCATCAGCACGGCGTGCAGTGCGGGGCGCTGCAGCGGGGAAACGCTGCCGCGCCGCCCGCACTGTGCCGTAAAGAAAAAAGGGAGGGAAAACCGGGCCGCTTGCCCACTTGGCTTAAGGTGCATCTGAAAACAAAGGAAATAACGGATATTTCGCAGCCACAAGCAGGATGTAAGGCAAAGAGCCACCGGAATCCTTTCCGGATCCCAAGGCTTTTTAACTCAAAATCCGGCTGCGCTTATAGAAACAGGCGATATTTTCCGCTTTTCAGTTATACCCCGGCTTATGGCTGCGCCCTGCCGTAAAACGGGCGCGCACTGGCGGGCAGGCCCTGTACCCTGGGGGTTGCTGGGTTTCCGGGGGATGGTTAATGTCGCCGGCCCCCTTTCCTGTTGTAGCGGAATGTGAATATCAACAGCCCTGCCACCGCCAGCGGCATGCCGATCAGCAGCCACAGGCTTGGCGCGTCTGCACCCGTGTGGGGCAGCTCAGGCGTTTTACGGTTCAGAACGGTAAGGGTCAGGGTGTAGGTGTTATTGGCGCCCGGCTTAAACTTGTTTTCGTCCTCAATTGCCTGTCCATCAATATAACACTCGCCGCCTTGGGTAAATTGGATCTTAATTGGCTGTGCCAACAGGTTGTACCCCGGATGTGCCTTGGTTTCCGTCAGGCGGTATGTACCGGGTTCCAGATTTGTGAACTTATCGGTGATTTTGCCGTTTTCGTCCGTTTTGACGGTAATGGAACCTGTGTTTTCGTTATCGAATTTATAGGTAGTATCTACCTTCTGCGGTTCTCCTTCGGTTGTTTCGACCAGCTTTTCCAGCTTGAACTCAACATCTTTCAAGAATACTTCTTTGTCATTTTCGCCTTTTTCCGCGTCCTTCTTGATGATATTCAGTCCAAACTTCGGGTTCTGCAGCGTGTTGGTCAGCACAATCTTGCCGCTGCCGCCGGTGATGGTTCCATCGGTGGCTGTGGCTGTATTGCCTGTTGAGCTGTCCGCGCTGTCCTTTTCGCTGTTTGCTGTGGCTGTATTGCCTGTTGAGCTGCCCGCGCTGTCCGTTTCGCTTTTTGGTGTTGCTTCAGCCGTTACCGTTACACCATACGTATTGCCGTCAATCGTAATGGTTCCGTCTTCCGCTGCCTTTTTAAATTTGTCATTCTCTACCGTACCTTCCACAATGCGGTACACATAATTGGTTTGATTGCCGTCAGCATTGATTTGGTACTGATCCAAACCGCTAAAGGTATACTTCCAGCCATTTTTATCTTTGGGGGTAATGGCAAAATAGTCTTTCGTGCTGTCAGCCGGGTACTTTACCTGTTTCCAGGCTGTATCGCTTTGTTCGTTTTCCAGGCGGCGCTGGAGCTGGATGTAGATCTCTTTCGGCTGCTTCGCAGTGCTAAGATCGTCCGTACCATTTGCATCTTTCCAGAGCTTGTCGAACTCAATGTTGATCAGTGTGCGCTTGGTGTTGGTAAAGATTGCGGTAACTTCCAGATCGTTCGGATTGCTCGGATTTTCGCTCGCCACAATCTTGCCTTCCACCATGGTGTTGCTGATCACTTGGGCGGATTGACCTTTCGGAACAGTTACTCTTTGCAGTCTGGATTTATCTTTCGGTGTTTCTTCCTCGATGGTATAGCGGGTGCCAACGGGGATGCCGGTGATGGTTCCGGTGTGTTCTGGGTTGTCCGCATCGCTCATGTCGATCTCAACATACTTTATGATGTCATCTTCTTCCAGAGCAGCACCGCCAACATCACTAAAGGTAACTTTGAACTTGTAGGTTCCGTCCAAGGTTTCGCCGTCTGCGGGCTTCTTTTGGATTTTCAGCCCGCCGGTTTTGACGGTGTTGACGTATTTTACCTTTAGCTTTGTCAGCGTGGAGCTATTTTCGTCCGGGTCCTTATAGGAGCGGAAGACGATGGTGTTTTTGTCAGGCTTCTGGCTATTCGCCGTGTAGCCCGTATTGCTTACCTCTCCATCGACATAAACTTCCGTTCGGCCATCATCGGGGCCGCTTCCCTCCCGCCCGTTTAACGAAGGTGCTGGATCAGAAAGCTTTACGCTGTTACCTCCCTTCATCGAAGTAACCTTCTGCCCGTTCTCGTACACGGTCCATGTGGTGTCGTACAGTTTTGGGTTCAGTTCCTCTTTGAGCGAAATGTAGCTGCCGCGGCGGAACTGGTCGCTAAAGGTAACGATTTCTCCATCTTCCAGAACAAAGCGTCCGTCCTTGTCCACCAACTGGGTGTCTGTGTCCATGTTGGAGGTGTACTGTGCGTATTTGGCGTTTTCCAAATTACCGCTTTTGGCGGAGCCGTAATCCGGGATTTTCTCCTGATCGGTTGTAAAGCCGGTCATCTTACTTGGCACCGCTTTGGGAATGAAGGTAAAGTCCCTGAAATAGATGTGGCGGCTATAGTTATCGCCCACGCGGATGAATTTGACCTTGTTGCTAAAACCGGCCTGCTTTTTCATCTTGTTCAGGTCCAGCTTTACGGTGACCCATTGGTCTGTCACCAGTTCGACCGAGCCATACGTTGCGCCGTTAATGCCTGTTGTGCCAAGGCTGCCTTTTTGGACTTCCTTCTCATCCAGCAGTTCCAGATACAGGTTGTTGAGGGAAAGTTCACCTCCATCTTTTTGGGAAACGTAAACCTGGAACGTAAGGAAGCGCATGTTTTCGATATTGATGGGGTTTCCCAGCGTCAGGATGCCACGACGTTTCTCACGCGCTGCACTTTGCGTATCCGTATAGCGTGCGTACCAGTGAAGGACCTGTTCGGTATTTTGCCCGGGATTTTGCCCGGGATCTTGCCCGGAATCCGGCTTGGGATCTGGCCAGGGGTTTTTAACCAACTCGAAAATGTAGTCATCTTTCTTTCCTGGGGTTGCGGGTTCAATCATGTTACCAGTCGCAGTCAAATTCACCACTTCGGTATCGCTTGGATCCGGTTCAGCGGCATCTGTTTTTCCATAATGGGTTGCCTGGTTCTGGATGGTGAAGTTGAAGATTTTCTGGTCTGTAAAGCATTTTTTGAAGTCATCATCAGTAACGTTGGTCAGATCGACTTCTTTTTGAACCTGCAGCTCGTTATTATCCGGGAAGTTGAACGCCACCGCCATGTTGGACTCCCACATACCGCGTTCCATGTAGTACATGGTAAGGGTGTGCTTTTGGCCTTTGGCGAGTACAAGAGGAGTGTTTTCCGCTACAAGAGGAGTGCTTTTCGCGTAGAAATAGATGGTTTCGCCTTTATATGTTACGGTCTTGACAGGGTTATTGCCATCTTTATCATTTCCTGACGTTCCGCCTTTTTTGACCTTACTGACATAGGCTGTTACACTATTATTCTTTTCATCTGCCTTGCCAAATTCCAGCAGGCCGGAAACCTTACCATGGGCGCCGCCAACGTCAAGCGCCAGCTTGCCATCAATGAATACCCAAACGTCATCGTCACCGGAGAAGAAGAACTTGATGCTGGTTTTTACCTTTGTTCCATTTCCATCGTCTGTTTCCAGCATACCGTCATCCGTCAGGGTAAAATCCATCTGCAGCTTGGTGCCAAAGCCGTAATTGTAGGTGGAAGCCGCACCAGAGGTTGCTTTTTCATTGAACGGGAAGTAGCCATATTGGTTTGTCACATTGTCAAAGCCCGATGACGCATTCACATTCTTTGAAGGATCTCTGTTTTTGGTACTTTGGAGAAAATATTTTGAATCCGGATTTTGTCCCGAATCTTGTTTTAGATACAGAGTTGTATCCTTGCTGTCAAAGCACCAATAATCAACGTCCGTCTCATTACCAAAAAGATTTGGCACTTTAGTAAATGGGAACTTTACATTCTCATACACTTCACCAAGCTTTGCATTTTTACTATTCTCTCCTAAGAGGAAGTCTTTGTTAAAGTGCGGTTCTACTGTTGCTGATGCCGCTCCGTTTAACAATGGTGCTCCATCTGCGTTAGTTGTACTCGCAACCAATCCCTGATAGGCATAGTCATAATGTTTATTTCCACTGTTTTGATCTTCATTATACTGAGAGTTATTGATTGCCCTAAAACGAATAGAGTTGTCGTACCCAAACAATTTTAATGTTTCTGCAATCTGGCTAAATTCATGTCCATTATCAGGCTGGAAATGTCCGGTATAAAGCGGGTATGGGGCCTTTGCAGCCTGATAATAATCGCTCAGCGCCTGATCAAATTCACGGAAGGTTACCCAGGTGCGGTGACTTTCACCAGTCCATCCACCGTAGTTATCACGGTTCATGCCGTTCAACTCGTAATCTGTATAATAGTCATACAGCGTACTGGTAACATATTTTGTGTCTGCTTCTTCCGTAAAAGGAGCGGATGCAATATCTACTATTGGAGCTTTTTCCCCCGCTTCGGCATCACGATTCTTCCACTCTTCGGCATCACGCTTGGTACCTTTTGGAGCCCAGTAGCCGCCACGTTGGCCATTGGTATATACTGCATCGTCATTCGTATCCGCATAGAAGCAATTTTTGTCATCTGTGGGAATCGTCAGCCACGCTGTACTTAGTCCATGTTCTTTTGTCGTATTGTCATTGCTAATTTCTTCACCGGAAAAGATGATTGAACTATTTGAACTATATTCTTGGGGAATGTCAACATAATAAAGATTTTTGTTTGTACCATCTTTTACCAGCGTGCCGCTTTCGGATTCTACGCCGTCTCCTTTTATCCGAAAATAAATGGTCTCTTTACTATTGGCTTTGGGGATTGAATAGTCGCCGCCAGTATCCTCATTCTTCGTTGGCAGCTTTGAGAAAGTAGCATCGTAATAGATACGGAAAGAGTTTTCTCTACCCCATCTTACGTTGTCTGCGTCAGTATAGATAAAGCAGTCACTTGTTTCACTGTACATAAAGGATTCTTTATCATCACTAACAGATTCGTTATAGAAGTTATAGCATTTGCTGGATTTTTCTTCACCGTCCTCAACCCATGTAAACTGAACATAAGAGCATGCCTCTTCTGGGATGGTAAAAGTAACGAATTCTTCCTTAGCAACAGGTTTAGCTTCTGAGCCATCATTAACCAATGTTAAGGTTTCACTTTTTTCATCAGGGATATAGAAATTTGCCTTTACGTTCGTCAAATTAGCTGTACTGCGGTTTTCGAACTTGATGGGTTTGTTTGCATAGTATGTATGACTCGTCAGGATGGAATCGTTTGTCCATTCACCGCTTTTTCCATCAGCAGTTGGAACATACATTTTGTTATTGTAGGAGCTTATAGGTTTCGGTTCCGGCTGCTTTAGCGTAATCTGTGCTGTCCATTTATCATCCCTGTATAACTGGAACTGTATTTCATAAAAGTTCTCTCCTCTTATATCTTTACAATTCTTAACGGCATAAATCTTATGTCCATTTGTTTCCCATCCAGTCGGCTCCATTGTATGCGACTGCCAACAATTACCATTAGTATTTGCATCAGTATTTACATTAAACCTAATTTCATCGGAAGCTAAAACATCCACATTTTGGTTTTTATCATTTAGCATCGTATCCGGAACGACAAAGTAAACCGTGAATCCATCTGCCGCTTCCTGCTCACTAACTGCCTGCACGTTATCCACGCTTTTTGCGGCGTACATCTTCTGCGGCTGTTCGGTCGGTTCCGGGGTGGCGGTGGGGGTCACGGTGGGGGTCACGGTCGGCACAGGGGTGGCCGTTGCGGTGGCTGCCGGTTCCGGGGTCGGGGTAGGTTCTGCCGTTGGCTCCGGCGTTTCGGTCGGGGCGGGCTGCTCCGGCCCGGCGCTTTGTTCCGGTTCCGGGGTGGCGGCATCCGGCACCGGGGTGGCGGCGTTCTGCTCCGGCAGAGCGGTATCCTCCCCGGAGGCCGTTCCCGGCCCATCCTCCAGCAGCTCTACTTCGTCAGGTGCGTCGGGCAGAGGATCCTCCTCGGCGTATACAGGCAGGGCCATTGCCATAACCAGGCAAGCGGTGACAAGCAGCGCTGTCAGCCGGCGCGCCCAACCTGTTGTGTTGTTTCCTGTTCTATTCAATCTGCTCACCCGCCTTTCGCGCTGGCTTGATGGAAGCACATTGTTTCACAGGGGATCCCTGTGAAACAGTAAAAGAAGCCAGCTTCTTTTACTTGCGCAACCGTTGCCATGTTGTTTTCAAAAAAAAACCGCATCGAGTTTTCTCATTGCGCATTTACTTTTTATTGTTAAAATATAGCACCTTTACACCAGAAAGGCAATACAATCCACGCAAATTCCTGTTTTTCAGCATTTTTACTGATTGCGCTTTCCTCCGATTATACAATATGTTCAAAGCCTTTGTATAATTTATTTCTAATTTTCTTTTTGGCAGCGGTCATTTTATATACTTTGACCGCGCGTTTTATGATCCTCTGCGCACGCAGAGCGCAACTTTGCAGCAAAATTCGCCTTTTTTGTTGCTTTTCCCTGTTTTTGCGCAATTATTTGTTTCGCATGCGCCTGTTTGCGGCGGGGCCTGGCGGCTGGGTGGGCGCCTTGTGGGAGGGATGGCAGGTTTGCGGCGCACGGTTCCCGTTTTTTTGCGGCGCGATGGGTACACCGCGCCCCTGCAAACGGTTTGCGGTGTTTGCGGCGGCGGGTGTGTGTTTGGTGGATTGCACGCCCGCCAACGGGACGCCGTTCTCCCTTTACAACGGGGTGCGGGTTTGCTGCAGATATGCCATTCGCTTTTTTGTCCCCCCTGCCCTGCCCCTGATTCCCGGTTCCCCCTTGCCGATTTCTATTTGCGCCAGCTCCTGAGGTGCATCTGAAAGCAACGAAAACAGCGGATCTTTCGCAAGCACAAAATCCGGCTGCGTTTACTGAGGCAACACCGCACAATTCCCGCCTTGCGGCTTAAGCACCGCTCCGGCAGCT
>ERZ791872.1488-NODE-1488-length-14065-cov-2.000357_pt1 | contig 14065 bp, 9 predicted proteins | sample MGYA00510279_ERZ791872 | MGnify/ENA primary metagenome ERZ791872 (study PRJEB30046, sample SAMN00792103) | human gut metagenome | study: EMG produced TPA metagenomics assembly of the A metagenome-wide association study of gut microbiota in type 2... | reverse complement strand
GGCCCGGAAGATCGGTATAACCAATCACTTTGACACCATTTTCCGTAGTGAAGATTTCACCCGGCACGGTGTATTCACAGTTGCCGCCGTTTTGGGCTGCCAGGTCGACAATCACACTGCCCGCCTTCATGGAGTCAACCATTTCACGGGTAATTAGCTTCGGCGCTGGTTTGCCTGGAATAAGCGCGGTGGTGACAATGATATCGACCTCTTTTGCCTGGGCGGCAAAGAGTTCCATTTCCGCTTTGATGAACGCGTCCGACATCACTTTGGCATAGCCATCGCCGCTGCCAGCTTCCTCTTTAAAATCCAGCTCGAGGAATTCCGCGCCCATACTTTGAACTTGTTCTTTCACTTCCGGGCGGGTGTCGAATGCACGCACAATCGCGCCGAGACTGTTTGCTGCGCCAATGGCGGCCAGACCTGCAACACCCGCACCAATCACCATCACTTTTGCCGGTGGCACTTTCCCGGCCGCAGTAATTTGCCCGGTAAAGAAGCGCCCAAATTCATGTGCCGCTTCAACAATGGCGCGATAACCGGCGATGTTCGCCATCGAGCTTAGTGCGTCCAGCGATTGTGCGCGTGAGATACGCGGCACAGAGTCCATCGCCATCACGGTCACGTTACGTTCCGCAAGTTTTTGCATTAATTCCGGATTCTGCGCAGGCCAGATAAAACTCACCAGCGTTGTCCCAGGATTCAGTAACGCAATTTCATCATCTAACGGCGCATTGACCTTCAGAATGATCTCTGACTGCCAGACGCTATTCCCTTCTACAATTTCAGCGCCCGCTTGCACAAACGCTTTATCGTCAAAACTTGCCAGTTGACCCGCGCCGCTCTCTACCGCGACGGTAAAACCCAGTTTCAGCAGCTGTTCCACTGTTTTTGGCGTTGCTGCAACACGGGTTTCATTGGTTAACCGTTCTCTTGGTATGCCAATTCGCATGATATTCCCTTCCATCGGTTTTATTGATGATGGTTTGCCTGTGTCAGGAGCCACACAAGCTGCTCATGTACGAGCTAAATGTTACTCCGTTAAAATAAATTAGTAACAAACGCCCTATAACGTACTGAAAATTATGCCTGTGATCTAGCGCCAAAAATCAGTATTTCGGCGTGAACTCGCAAAATATTAACGATTCAGCCGTGATAGTGGGATAAACACCTTAGAACGCCGGATAAAGACTGATAATTGTCTTCGACGGTCGGGTAAAACGAGACATCGCCCCGGCACGAATCACTACTTAACATTAAATTAACTTATACAATTCAGTTGCTTCAGTAGTAATGATGCTGATACGGCTGTTTTTTAAGCATAGACGGTCATTTGAGCAGGATTAAAATTGGCTTAAGGAATGTGATATGAAAAATGACGCAGACAGTTACACCGTTTAAATGCAATAATCAGCCACGTTTCTCGTTAATAACAATACCAGTACCTGGTTTGCGCAAGGCGAAGGATTATTTTTATGAAGCTTAAGAACACCCTCCTGGCGTCGGCACTGCTTTCTGCTACGGCATTCTCCGTTAACGCAGCAACAGAACTGACACCGGAGCAAGCGGCAGCGGTTAAACCTTTTGACCGTGTAGTGGTTACCGGTCGTTTTAATGCTATTGGCGAAGCGGTGAAAGCCGTTTCTCGTCGCGCAGATAAAGAAGGTGCCGCCTCTTTTTATGTTGTCGACACTTCTGATTTTGGTAACAGCGGTAACTGGCGTGTGGTCGCTGACCTCTATAAAGCCGATGCTGAAAAAGCAGAAGAAACAAGTAATCGCGTAATTAACGGTGTTGTCGAACTGCCGAAAGATCAGGCTGTTCTGATTGAACCGTTTGACACGGTCACCGTCCAGGGCTTCTATCGTAGCCAGCCAGAAGTCAATGATGCCATCACCAAAGCGGCAAAAGCGAAAGGTGCCTACTCTTTCTACATCGTTCGTCAAATCGATGCCAACCAGGGCGGCAACCAGCGTATTACTGCATTCATCTATAAAAAAGATGCTAAGAAACGTATCGTCCAGAGCCCGGATGTGATCCCGGCAGATTCCGAAGCAGGACGTGCAGCTCTGGCTGCCGGTGGCGAAGCCGCGAAGAAAGTTGAGATCCCGGGTGTTGCGACTACCGCATCACCAAGTTCTGAAGTCGGTCGCTTCTTTGAAACCCAGTCATCAAAAGGCGGGCGTTACACCGTCACGCTCCCGGATGGCACTAAAGTCGAAGAACTGAACAAAGCGACCGCAGCGATGATGGTCCCGTTCGACAGCATCAAATTCTCTGGCAACTACGGCAACATGACCGAAGTCTCCTATCAGGTTGCGAAACGTGCCGCGAAGAAAGGTGCTAAGTATTACCACATCACCCGCCAGTGGCAGGAACGTGGTAATAACCTGACCGTCAGCGCAGATCTGTATAAATAACTATTCAGTTACTCCTATAAGGCGGCTTGATGCCGCCTTTCGCATTTTTAGTCACAAATTTCCCCGCGACCATTGCATGCAGACACATCTCTTCGTAAAATCCCGCGCTTCAGTGGCAAACTCCATTTTTATGCGTTTTGCCCTAATATTTATTCTTCTTATCACGTTTTAATCACTGGATATCGATGGAAAAGAAACTGGGACTGAGCGCACTCACCGCGCTGGTATTAAGCTCAATGCTGGGCGCGGGTGTTTTCAGTCTGCCGCAAAATATGGCGGCAGTTGCCAGCCCGGCAGCACTGCTCATCGGCTGGGGTATTACTGGCGCTGGCATTTTATTGCTGGCCTTTGCCATGCTGATCCTCACGCGCATTCGTCCCGAACTTGACGGCGGTATCTTTACCTATGCCCGCGAAGGGTTTGGCGAGCTAATCGGCTTTTGTTCCGCATGGGGATACTGGCTGTGCGCAGTCATCGCCAACGTCTCCTATCTGGTGATCGTTTTTTCCGCGTTAAGCTTTTTTACGGACACGCCGGAATTGCGCCTGTTTGGCGATGGTAATACCTGGCAATCGATAGTCGGTGCATCGGCTTTATTGTGGATTGTTCACTTTTTGATCCTGCGCGGGGTGCAAACCGCTGCCAGCATTAACCTGGTGGCGACACTGGCAAAATTGTTGCCGCTGGGTCTGTTTGTTGTGCTGGCGATGATGATGTTCAAACTGGATACCTTCAAGCTCGACTTCACCGGACTTGCACTTGGCGTACCCGTTTGGGAACAGGTGAAAAACACCATGCTGATCACCCTGTGGGTTTTCATTGGTGTGGAAGGTGCCGTGGTTGTTTCTGCGCGTGCGCGTAATAAACGTGATGTTGGCAAAGCGACACTGCTGGCGGTTCTCTCCGCTCTGGGCGTTTACTTGCTGGTAACGCTGCTTTCGCTGGGTGTGGTGGCACGTCCTGAACTGGCTGAAATTCGTAACCCGTCAATGGCCGGTCTGATGGTGGAAATGATGGGACCATGGGGCGAAATCATCATCGCTGCCGGTTTGATCGTTTCCGTTTGCGGCGCGTACTTAAGCTGGACCATCATGGCAGCAGAAGTACCGTTCCTGGCCGCCACTCATAAAGCATTCCCGCGCATTTTTGCGCGCCAGAACGCACAAGCTGCGCCATCCGCCTCACTGTGGTTGACCAACATCTGCGTGCAAATTTGTCTGGTACTCATCTGGCTGACCGGTTCCGATTACAACACGTTGCTGACCATCGCCTCAGAAATGATTCTGGTGCCCTATTTCCTGGTCGGCGCGTTCTTGCTGAAAATCGCAACCCGTCCACTGCATAAAGCGGTAGGTGTCGGTGCCTGCATTTATGGCTTATGGTTATTGTACGCCTCTGGTCCAATGCACTTGCTGTTATCCGTTGTTCTGTATGCACCGGGGCTGCTGGTTTTCCTGTACGCGCGCAAAACGCATACCCATGATAATGTACTGAACCGTCAGGAAATGGTGCTGATTGGCATGCTGTTAATTGCCTCAGTTCCGGCGACCTGGATGCTGGTGGGATAACGTTCATCCCATCGTTGGATAGCAAAGGAGATAACGATGGGTAAAACCCAGCCCTTGCCAATATTAATTACTGGCGGAGGTCGTCGCATCGGCCTCGCCCTCGCATGGCATTTCATTAATCAAAAGCAACCGGTGATTGTCAGCTATCGGACACACTATCCAGCCATTGATGGACTGATTAATGCAGGTGCGCAGTGTATTCAGGCTGATTTTTCGACCAACGACGGTGTGATGGCGTTTGCCGATGAAGTACTAAAAAGCACCCATGGTCTGCGTGCTATTTTGCATAACGCCAGTGCGTGGATGGCGGAAAAACCGGGTGCGCCACTGGCCGACGTACTGGCTTGCATGATGCAGATCCACGTTAATACCCCATACCTGCTCAACCATGCGCTGGAAAGATTACTGCGTGGGCACGGACACGCCGCCAGCGATATCATTCACTTTACCGATTATGTGGTGGAGCGCGGTAGCGACAAACATATTGCGTATGCTGCAAGCAAAGCGGCACTGGATAATATGACCCGCTCGTTTGCCCGCAAGCTGGCACCGGAAGTGAAAGTGAATTCTATTGCGCCATCGCTGATCCTGTTTAATGAACATGATGATGCCGAATATCGACAACAGGCGCTGAATAAATCACTGATGAAAACCGCGCCTGGCGAGAAAGAAGTGATCGACCTGGTCGATTACTTACTTACCAGTTGCTTTGTCACCGGACGCAGTTTCCCACTTGATGGCGGTCGTCATCTGCGTTAATGCAGCTTTATCCAGCATATAATCAACACCCATGCGCTTATCCCCCAACACGCAACAGAACCAACAAAAGCGGCGGGCAAGCGCATCATTCCGGTGAAATACCACAGCGACACCAGGTAAACAAAATAGGGAATAATCGACCACATACTAAAAATGATGGTTGCGCGTAAGGCTTCAATGCCGCGTTCGCTGGCAACAATATAATGCGCGATAAGCGCAAAGGTCGGGAAAAGTGGAATCAGCCCGGCGATATAATAATTTTTCGTTTTTGCTAAAACACCAATCAACAGCACTACCAGCGCACCGAGCGCGGCTTTGATTACCAGCCCCATCTTTTTACCTTAACACTTCCATAACAAGTCATCAGTAGAATACCTGATGAAAACTTGTTTAGAAACGATTGATAGTAAGTAAAAACAGCGCGGTGTATTGTGACGTTTTTATATCTACCGTGAATGTTATGAACACTATCGTATTTGTGGAAGATGATGCGGAAGTCGGTTCACTGATTGCCGCGTACCTGGCAAAACATGATATGCAGGTTACCGTAGAGCCGCGCGGCGACCAGGCCGAAGAAACCATTTTGCGAGAAAATCCGGATTTGGTGTTACTCGACATCATGCTACCAGGCAAGGACGGCATGACCATTTGTCGTGATTTACGCGCAAAGTGGTCTGGACCGATTGTTCTTCTAACCTCTCTCGATAGCGATATGAACCACATCCTGGCACTGGAAATGGGTGCCTGCGACTATATTCTCAAAACGACGCCCCCTGCTGTTTTGCTAGCGCGTTTACGTTTGCATTTGCGTCAGAATGAGCAAGCCACACTGACCAAAGGTCTTCAGGAAACGTCTCTGACTCCCTACAAAGCCCTGCATTTCGGCACGTTGACCATCGATCCCATCAACCGCGTAGTCACCCTGGCTAACACTGAAATCTCGCTCTCGACAGCTGATTTCGAATTATTGTGGGAATTAGCTACCCATGCCGGGCAAATCATGGACCGCGATGCATTGCTGAAAAATTTACGCGGCGTCAGTTATGACGGACTGGATCGTAGCGTGGACGTGGCTATTTCGCGGTTAAGAAAAAAACTGCTCGATAACGCCGCAGAACCTTATCGCATTAAAACTGTGCGTAACAAAGGCTATCTTTTTGCGCCTCATGCATGGGAATAAGCGATGAAAAAACTGTTTATCCAGTTTTACCTGTTATTGTTTGTCTGCTTCCTTGTGATGTCTCTGCTGGTTGGGCTGGTGTACAAATTTACCGCCGAACGCGCGGGCAAACAGTCGCTGGATGATTTGATGAACAGTTCGCTGTATCTGATGCGCAGCGAATTGCGTGAGATCCCCCCACACGACTGGGGTAAAACTCTGAAAGAGATGGATTTAAATCTCTCTTTCGATCTGCGTGTCGAGCCACTGAGTAAATACCATCTTGATGATATTTCCATGCACCGACTGCGTGGCGGCGAAATTGTCGCCCTGGACGATCAGTACACGTTTTTGCAGCGTATCCCGCGCAGCCACTACGTGCTGGCAGTTGGTCCTGTTCCTTATCTTTATTATCTCCATCAGATGCGATTGCTGGATATCGCCCTGATCGCTTTTATTGCTATTTCCCTCGCCTTTCCGGTGTTTATCTGGATGCGTCCGCACTGGCAGGATATGTTAAAACTGGAAGCAGCGGCGCAACGATTTGGCGATGGGCATCTCAATGAACGTATCCACTTTGATGAGGGTTCGAGCTTTGAACGACTTGGCGTCGCATTTAACCAGATGGCGGACAATATCAACGCCTTAATTGCCAGCAAAAAACAGCTTATTGACGGTATCGCTCACGAACTGCGAACACCGTTAGTGCGCCTGCGTTATCGACTGGAGATGAGCGATAACCTGAGCGCCGCCGAATCCCAGGCGTTGAATCGTGATATCAGTCAACTTGAAGCTTTAATTGAAGAGCTGCTGACTTATGCCCGACTCGATCGCCCACAAAACGAGCTTCATCTTAGCGAACCAGACCTGCCGTTGTGGCTGTCAACGCATCTGGCAGATATTCAGGCAGTAACGCCCGATAAAACGGTACGGATAAAAACGCTCGTGCAAGGCCATTATGCGGCGTTGGATATGCGCTTAATGGAGCGCGTGCTGGATAATTTGCTCAATAACGCCCTGCGGTACTGCCATTCAACGGTTGAAACCAGCCTGCTACTGTCGGGGAATAGAGCGACATTAATTGTTGAGGATGATGGCCCAGGGATTGCCCCAGAAAACCGCGAACATATCTTTGAACCTTTTGTTCGCCTCGATCCCAGCCGGGATCGCTCAACCGGCGGCTGCGGGCTGGGGCTGGCAATTGTCCACTCTATAGCACTGGCAATGGGCGGTACGGTTAATTGTGACACCAGCGAACTGGGTGGTGCCCGCTTCTCGTTTAGCTGGCCGTTATGGCATAACATCCCGCAATTTACCTCTGCCTGACACTACGCGCACGATGGTCAAGTCACCACGACTGTGCTATAAAATAAGTATGTTGTAACTAAAGTGGTTAATATTATGGCGCGTTACGATCTCGTAGACCGACTCAACACTACCTTTCGCCAGATGGAACAAGAGCTGGCTATATTTGCCGCTCATCTTGAGCAACACAAGCTATTGGTTGCCCGCGTGTTCTCTTTGCCGGAGGTAAAAAAAGAGGATGAGCATAATCCGCTTAATCGTATTGAGGTAAAACAACATCTCGGCAACGACGCGCAGTCGCTGGCGTTGCGTCATTTCCGCCATTTACAACAGTCCGAAAATCGCAGCAGCAAGGCCGCTGTCCGTCTGCCTGGCGTGTTGTGTTACCAGGTCGATAACCTTTCGCAAGCAGCGTTGGTCAGTCATATTCAGCACATCAATAAACTCAAGACCACGTTCGAGCATATCGTCACGGTTGAATCAGAACTCCCCACCGCGGCACGTTTTGAATGGGTGCATCGTCATTTGCCGGGGCTGATCACCCTTAATGCTTACCGCACGCTCACCGTTCTGCACGACCCCGCCACTTTACGCTTTGGTTGGGCTAATAAACATATCATTAAGAATTTACATCGTGATGAAGTCCTGGCACAGCTGGAAAAAAGCCTGAAATCACCACGCAGTGTCGCACCGTGGACGCGCGAGGAGTGGCAAAGAAAACTGGAGCGAGAGTATCAGGATATCGCTGCCCTGCCACAGAACGCGAAGTTAAAAATCAAACGTCCGGTGAAGGTGCAGCCGATTGCCCGCGTCTGGTACAAAGGAGATCAAAAACAAGTCCAACACGCCTGCCCTACACCACTGATTGCACTGATTAATCGGGATAATGGCGCGGGCGTGCCGGACGTTGGTGAGTTGTTAAATTACGATGCCGACAATGTGCAGCACCGTTATAAACCTCAGGCGCAGCCGCTTCGTTTGATCATTCCACGGCTGCACCTGTATGTTGCAGATTAACGCCCGGCTTTCATACTGCCGACCATCTGTTCTGGCCGTACCCAGCTGTCAAACTCGGCTTCGCTAAGATACCCCAGCGCAAGGGCCGCAGCTTTTAAGGTCAGCCCTTCTTTATGCGCTTTTTTGGCGATCTCGGCGGCTTTGTCATAACCAATGTGGGTGTTAAGCGCAGTCACCAGCATCAGCGATTCATTGAGTAATTGATTGATTCGCTCACGATTCGGTTCAATACCCACTGCGCAGTGTTTGTTAAAACTTTCCATGCCATCTGCCAGCAAGCGCACCGATTGCAGGAAATTGTGGATCACCATTGGACGGAAGACGTTCAGTTCAAAGTTACCGGAAGCGCCCCCCATGTTGATCGCCACGTCGTTCCCCATCACCTGACAGCAGAGCATGGTTAATGCCTCACACTGTGTTGGGTTCACTTTCCCCGGCATGATTGAGCTGCCCGGCTCATTTTCCGGGATTGAGATTTCACCAATTCCGCAGCGCGGGCCAGAGGCCAGCCAGCGGACATCATTGGCGATTTTCATCAGTGACGCAGCCAACCCTTTCAACGCGCCGTGCGCCTGAACCAGGGCATCACAGGTCGCCAGCGCTTCAAATTTGTTCGGCGCGGTAACAAACGGTGCACAGGTAATGACTGCCAGTTCATCTGCTACGCGACGCGCATACTCCGGATGGGTATTTAGTCCAGTACCCACCGCTGTACCGCCAAGAGCCAGTTCCGCTACGTGAGGCAGGCTGTATTCGATATGTTTGAGATTATGCTCGAGCATCGCTACCCAGCCGGAAATCTCCTGCCCCAGCGTTAACGGCGTGGCATCCTGCAAGTGAGTACGACCAATTTTGACGATATCGGCAAAAGCACGGGATTTCTCATTCAGTGTCTGTGTCAGGGTTTTAAGCTGAGGAATGAGTTGCTTGCGCAGCGCCAGCAGCGCCGCAACGTGCATCGCCGTCGGAAAGACATCGTTGGAACTTTGGCTTTTGTTCACGTCGTCGTTAGGGTGAACTTTACGTTCCATCCCGCGCACACCGCCGAGTAATTCACTGGCCCGGTTAGCCAGCACTTCGTTCATGTTCATGTTACTTTGCGTGCCGGAGCCGGTCTGCCAGATAGCCAGCGGGAATTCGTCGTCATGCTGTCCTGCCAGTACTTCATCCGCCGCCTGACGAATGGCGCTCGCTTTCTCTTCAGACAACAAGCCTAAATCTTCATTAACTTTTGCCGCTGCACGCTTGGTTAGCGCCAGCGCATGAATCAGTGAGGTGGGCATTTTCTCCGTCGAAATGCGGAAATGCTCCAGCGAGCGTTGAGTTTGTGCGCCCCACAGCTTATCTGCCGGGACATCAATCGCCCCCATCGAATCTTTTTCGCTGCGTACTGTATTCATGACCTGCTCCTCACCTGATTAATTTTTTCTTTCTGTTTTGCTTTCGTTAAGCAACTTTTAGCTCACTTATTATTTACCATTTGATAACAAATGTTTGGTCTTTCGTGCCATGTAAAAAAACCGCCCCGAAGGGCGGCTCTGTTTATTTCACACAGCGGGTGCATTGTGTGAGTTGTATCTGCTGGAAGAAGTCATTTCCTTTATCATCACAAGGATAAACGCCGGGAAATCTTCCACTTCAATTTTCCAGATGGCTTCCATTCCCAGTTCCGGATATTCAACACATTCCAGGCTCTTAATACTTCCCTGCGCCAATACAGCGGCCGGACCACCGATACTGCCAAGGTAGAAGCCGCCGTGTTTTTTACAGGCATCCGTCACCTGCTGGCTGCGGTTGCCTTTCGCCAGCATGATCATACTTCCGCCCTGCGCTTGCAGTTGATCGACATAAGAATCCATCCGTCCGGCGGTCGTTGGGCCAAGAGAACCGGAGGCATAACCTTCCGGCGTTTTGGCCGGACCCGCGTAGTAAATCGGATGATCTTTGATGTACTGCGGCAGCCCTTCACCGTTATCCATCCGCTCTTTCAGTTTGGCGTGAGCAATATCACGACCGACGATAATCGTGCCGTTAAGCGATAAGCGTGTAGAAACGGGATACTGCGACAACTGTGCGAGGATCTCTTTCATCGGACGGTTAAGGTCAACGCGCACCGCTTCGCCTTCTCCCGCTTTGCGCAGCTCTTCCGGGATATATTTGCCTGGATTATGTTCCAGTTTTTCGATCCAGATCCCCTGACGGTTGATCTTCGCTTTGATATTACGGTCAGCAGAGCAGGAGACGCCCATACCGACCGGGCAGGATGCGCCGTGACGTGGCAGGCGAATCACGCGGATGTCGTGAGCGAAGTATTTACCACCAAACTGCGCACCCAGACCAAGATTTTGCGCTTCGATCAGCAATTCTTTTTCCAGTTCCACATCGCGGAACGCCTGACCGTGCTCATTCCCTTCCGTTGGCAGTTCATCATAGTATTTCGCGGAAGCCAGTTTCACCGTTTTAAGGTTCGTTTCTGCAGAAGTTCCACCAATAACGAACGCAATATGATACGGAGGACAGGCCGCCGTACCCAGCGTGCGCATCTTCTCAACCAGGTAATTTTTCAGTTTCCCCGGCGTCAGTAACGCTTTGGTTTCCTGATAGAGATACGTCTTGTTTGCCGAACCACCACCTTTGGCGATACAGAGGAATTTGTATTCGTCGCCATCAACGGCATAAAGATCGATCTGCGCTGGCAGATTGGTGCCGGTATTCACTTCTTTATACATATCCAGCGGCGCGTTTTGCGAGTAGCGCAGATTATCTTCGATATAAGTGTTATAGACACCGCGCGCCAGCGCCGCTTCATCACCACCACCGGTCCATACACGCTGCCCTTTTTTACCAACAATAATCGCGGTGCCGGTATCCTGACAGGTTGGCAGAACGCCTTTCGCCGCGATGTCGGAGTTACGCAGGAATTGCAGCGCCACATATTTATCATTTTCGCTGGCCTCCGGGTCACGCAGAATGTCGGCCACCTGTTGTTGGTGCGCCGGACGCAGCATGAACGACGCATCATGAAACGCCTGGCGCGCCAACAGAGTTAACGCTTCGGGTGCGACTTTCAAAATCTCCTGCCCTTCAAATTCAGATACGCTAACGTGTTCGCTGGTTAGCAGGTAATACTCAGTATCATCTTTTTTGAGTGGAAAAGGAGCCTGATAATGAAAGGGTTTGTTTGACATTGTTCTCTCACTTACTGCCTGGTTTGGTTATGCTCTGGGCGGGTGTTCCGTTGCCCTGTTAAAAGCGAGTAACAATATCCTACACACTTTTTTAACAAAAACTGAGACTAGTACGACTTTTTGCGGCTCCAGGTTACTTCCCGTAGGATTCTTGCTTTAATAGTGGGATTAATTTCCACATTAAAACAGGGATTGATCATGCAAAAACTCATTAACTCAGTGCAAAACTATGCCTGGGGCAGCAAAACGGCGTTGACTGAACTTTATGGTATGGAAAATCCGTCCAGCCAGCCGATGGCCGAGCTGTGGATGGGCGCACATCCGAAAAGCAGTTCACGAGTGCAGAATGCCGCCGGAGATATCGTTTCACTGCGTGATGTGATTGAGAGTGATAAATCGACTCTGCTCGGAGAGGCCGTTGCCAAACGCTTTGGCGAACTGCCTTTCCTGTTCAAAGTATTATGCGCAGCACAGCCACTCTCCATTCAGGTTCATCCAAACAAACACAATTCTGAAATCGGTTTTGCCAAAGAAAATGCCGCAGGTATCCCGATGGATGCCGCCGAGCGTAACTATAAAGATCCTAACCACAAGCCGGAGCTGGTTTTTGCGCTGACGCCTTTCCTTGCGATGAACGCGTTTCGTGAATTTTCCGAGATTGTCTCCCTACTCCAGCCGGTCGCAGGTGCACATCCGGCGATTGCTCACTTTTTACAACAGCCTGATGCCGAACGTTTAAGCGAACTGTTCGCCAGCCTGTTGAATATGCAGGGTGAAGAAAAATCCCGCGCGCTGGCGATTTTAAAATCGGCCCTCGATAGCCAGCAGGGTGAACCGTGGCAAACGATTCGTTTAATTTCTGAATTTTACCCGGAAGACAGCGGTCTGTTCTCCCCGCTATTGCTGAATGTGGTGAAATTGAACCCTGGCGAAGCGATGTTCCTGTTCGCTGAAACACCGCACGCTTACCTGCAAGGCGTGGCGCTGGAAGTGATGGCAAACTCCGATAACGTGCTGCGTGCGGGTCTGACGCCTAAATACATTGATATTCCGGAACTGGTTGCCAATGTGAAATTCGAAGCCAAACCGGCTAACCAGTTGTTGACCCAGCCGGTGAAACAAGGTGCAGAACTGGACTTCCCGATTCCAGTGGATGATTTTGCCTTCTCGCTGCATGACCTTAGTGATAAAGAAACCACCATTAGCCAGCAGAGTGCCGCCATTTTGTTCTGCGTCGAAGGCGATGCAACGTTGTGGAAAGGTTCTCAGCAGTTACAGCTTAAACCGGGTGAATCAGCGTTTATTGCCGCCAACGAATCACCGGTGACTGTCAAAGGCCACGGCCGTTTAGCGCGTGTTTACAACAAGCTGTAAGAGCTTACTGAAAAAATTAACATCTCTTGCTAAGCTTATTAAAGGCTTATAACACCTTCAGGCGGCCAGTCCGCCTGATTTCATTTTATGGATAATCATTATGAATAAATCGCTGGTAGCGGTAGGCGTCATTGTTGCGCTAGGCGTAGTCTGGACAGGCGGCGCATGGTATACAGGCAAGAAGATTGAAACCCATCTCGAAGACATGGTCGCGCAGGCGCAACTCAAACTGACAGCTCCTGAATCCAACCTGGAAGTGAGTTATCAAAACTATCATCGCGGCGTATTCAGCAGCCAGTTGCAACTGTTGGTGAAACCCATTGCCGGGAAAGAAAATCCGTGGATTAAAAGCGGTCAGAGCGTCATCTTCAACGAATCGGTTGATCATGGTCCCTTCCCGCTTGCCCAGCTTAAAAAACTGAACCTGATCCCGTCGATGGCATCAATTCAAACCACGCTGGTTAATAACGAAGTAAGCAAACCACTGTTTGATATGGCAAAAGGTGAAACGCCTTTTGAGATTAACTCGCGCATTGGTTACAGCGGTGATTCCAGTTCCGATATTTCGCTCAAGCCACTGAATTACGAGCAAAAAGATGAAAAAGTCGCCTTTAGCGGCGGCGAGTTCCAGTTAAATGCTGACAGAGACGGCAAAGCCATCTCCCTTTCCGGGGAGGCGCAAAGTGGTCGGATAGACGCAGTTAACGAATACAACCAGAAAGTGCAGTTGACCTTTAATAATCTGAAAACCGACGGTTCCAGCACGCTGGCAAGTTTTGGTGAGCGTGTAGGAAATCAAAAACTGTCACTGGAAAAAATGACCATTTCAGTGGAAGGCAAAGAACTGGCACTGCTGGAAGGCATGGAGATCAGCGGTAAATCGGATCTGGTCAATGACGGTAAAACGATCAATAGCCAACTGGATTACTCGCTAAACAGCCTGAAGGTACAGAATCAGGATCTGGGCAGCGGCAAGCTGACTTTAAAAGTCGGCCAGATTGATGGTGAAGCCTGGCATCAGTTTAGCCAGCAATATAACGCGCAAACTCAGGCGCTGCTGGCACAGCCAGAAATTGCCAACAACCCCGAACTTTATCAGGAGAAAGTGACGGAAGCCTTCTTTAGCGCCCTGCCGCTGATGCTGAAAGGCGATCCGGTGATTACTATCGCGCCGCTAAGCTGGAAAAACAGTCAGGGTGAAAGTGCCCTGAATCTGTCGCTGTTCCTGAAAGATCCGGCAACGACTAAAGAAGCGCCGCAAACGCTGGCGCAGGA
>ERZ791872.1484-NODE-1484-length-14143-cov-3.353137_pt1 | contig 14143 bp, 8 predicted proteins | sample MGYA00510279_ERZ791872 | MGnify/ENA primary metagenome ERZ791872 (study PRJEB30046, sample SAMN00792103) | human gut metagenome | study: EMG produced TPA metagenomics assembly of the A metagenome-wide association study of gut microbiota in type 2... | reverse complement strand
TTCCTCGGTGTGCAACGGGTCGTTCCTTTAAAAGGAACGACCCGTTGGTTTTAAAGGAAAATCAAAGAATATATCCCACTAATAATCAATTACTTAAAAATTGACATCCAGAAAGTGAACATTACAGTGCAATCATAAATAATATTCAAAAAAAAACATTCAAAGAACCATCAGCCACTTGGAATATATCCGTCTTTCCAATCTTATCTTCAACTTACTCTTCCCTTTTCGTGCCAAAATAAAGAAGAACAAGACATCATAAAATATCGAAATAAAAAATCTAGCAGTCTAAAAGTGTGTATATTAGCAGCTTGAAGTTTTATGAAAAAAGTGGGACGTTCAACTAGGGTAATTCAAATTAATGGCGTTAAAAAAAATATATGATTAAAGAGAAAGAGGGTTTTAATGCATTTTTACTTCATTTTTTAGAAAGATTGAACGGCTGTGAATCCATAGAGAAGAAAGTCACTGAATCTCTGACAGATATTTGCAATTACTACGGGTTCAAAAGAGGATTCGTGTATCAGACAGACGGATTCCGTTATTTCTATTTGAAGGAAACGATTGGAAATGAGAATAATATCCTAAAGACTCGTTTTGAAACAAACGAGATGACCAGACAACATATCAACTATACAAAGAACAGGAATACTCCTTTTTATAGCAATAGAAATACGGATACTTCTCCGGATGACATTGCCATTATGGACTTCTATAATGCCGAGTCATTGTTAGTGCGACAGTTTAAAGATTCGGAAGGAAAAATCATCGGATTTGTCGGATTTGCAGACAGAAAAGAAACAAATCCGTTCACGGATGAAGAGTTGCAAATGATTCATCTTCTGTTAGATTCTCTGTCTAAGGAAATTGCTGTCCGCGAATATAAAGAAAGAGAAGTGAGGGCAAGCAAGACTTTAGGCAGTATCATGAACAATATGGGAGTCGATATTTATGTCAACTCTTTCGATTCTCATGACATGCTATATGCCAATGAATCTATGGCCGCCCCCTATGGCGGCATTAAACATTTCGAAGGCAAGAAGTGTTGGGAAGCTCTTTATACCGACAAAAAAGGAGAATGTGAGTTCTGCCCTAAAAAACATTTGATAGATGAAAACGGCCTGCCTACCAAAGTTTACTCCTGGGATTATCAACGCCCGTTTGACAAATGCTGGTTTCGTGTGTTCAGTGCCGCATTTGCCTGGATAGACGGACAGATGGCACACGTTATCACCAGTGTCGATATTGACCATCAGAAGACGATAGAAGAAGAATTGAGAATAGCCAAGGAAAGAGCTGAAAACCTGGACAGGCTGAAATCTGCATTTCTTGCCAATATGAGTCACGAAATCCGCACTCCGTTAAACGCGATTGTCGGCTTCGCCAGCCTTTTGGTCGAATCGGATAATAAAGAAGAACGGCAGGAGTACGTGAATATCATGCAAGAGAATACGGATTTGCTCTTGCAACTGATATCCGACATTCTCGACTTGTCAAAGATAGAAGCGGGTACACTCGATTTCACAATGGATCATTTGGACATCAAGAGCTTCTGCGAAGATATTATGCGCAATTATGACATAAAAGAGGATAAGCCTGTCCCTGTCCTGCTGGCTCCCGGCTTGCCTGAATATTATATTCATACAGACAAGAAGCGTCTGATGCAGGTGATTACGAACTTCATAAACAACGCACTCAAATTTACAGAGAAAGGACAGATTATTCTTGAATATCATTTCAAGGAAGATACGGGGGAAATAGAATTCTCCGTCACAGATACAGGTATGGGCATTGCTCCCAAAAAAGTAGACAAGGTATTCGACCGTTTCGTCAAGCTCAATTCTTTTTCAAAAGGTACAGGACTTGGATTGTCCATTTGCAGAAGTATTATCGAACATCTTGGCGGCACTATCGGTGTCGAATCCGAATTGGGAACCGGCAGCCGCTTTTGGTTTACCCATCCCTATACAGCCGGATAAAAAAGATATGCTAATACTCGCAGAAAGCGGGTTTAGCATAAAAAAAGGGATAAAATAACCACTAAAACAAGCATTCCGGCAAAATTAATCATAGAAATAGTTTTTCAATCCGTTTTTTCACTACATTTGTACTGCTAAAATAAAAACCATAAAATAAAGATATCACAAACAAACATTTCTCATGGATATAAGAAAATGCCTATGGCTCTTTTTGCTATGCTTCTTGTCTGCGCCATCTATCCAAGCTCAAAGGAACCATATAGATATTCCTAATTACATTTTATGTATCAATTCTTATTCAGAATCCACACCGTGGAGTAGCCGGATGATTTCTACCATATCAGAATATGTGCAGAAAGATCCTCAACTGGCGTTGTACGCGGAACATATGAATACACTGATGATAGACAATGATTCTATTTTGGAGAAATTTGAAAATATGATTTCTCAAAAATATTCACAACCACGTCCTCAGTTATTGGTATTATTGGGAAGTCCCGCATTCACGTTAAGAGATGAATACAGAAAATTTTGGGGAGACATACCTATCATTCTCTGTTCGGAAGAAGCCTTTCTGGGGCCACAAGAAGCCTACTTTCAGAAAAGAGAAATTGCACTGGCCGACCGTATTCCGACATCTCAGTTCGCCGATCCGTATAATATGGTCTTCCTGTATTCCAATCTTTATCTTCGCGAGAATGTACAATTAATCAATCACATAAATCCCGGTATCAAGAAATTTATATTCATTGGCGACGAACGGGAAATCAATTTAAGTAACAGCCTGGACATTCAGGACGAATTAAAAACAAACTATCCGCAGATCGAATACCAGTTTTTAACGCCACAAAAGATGACTACCAATCAATTACTGGACTCACTGTATCGTGTCGACAGCCATACAACAGGCATATTATTTGCGTCCTGGTTTTATAAAGCGAAATTCGCCGGCAATACGTCGTTAGTATTCAACGACCACAAACTTATCGTGACAACTGTTGCCCCTATATTTACTTTGAACATGACAGATATTACCGAAGAAAACGGGGGAATGATAGGCGGTTACACTTATAATCAAAAAAGGTATAATCAGGAATTAGTTCATGCCATATCAGCTATCCGCCAAGGGAAACAGGCTCGCGAACTACCTTTCTATATGCCGTCAGATGGGCGTCCCATCATCAACTACGCGACATTACTCCGTAAAGGGTTATCCCCTTCCACGTGTCCTCCGAACACATTTTTTCTGCACAAACCGCTTTCGTTTTGGAAGCAGAACCAATATTTCATCATAGGCTCTTTAACTTTCATTTTTCTGCTTGCCTTATTTTTCTTTTATCGTATCCGTAGCCTGAATATCATAAAGAAAATGCAACAGAAGGAAATAGACGCCATGACCAATTACAAAAACCTCGTGAACAACATGCCTATTCTTTACATGCAGGAAGAACTTATCACAGATGAAAAAGGTATACCTGTCGAGTTGATTTACCGGAAAGTCAACGCGCATTTCGAAAAGAATTTCTTCCGCAAAGAAGATGTGATCGGCAAAAAGGCAAGCGAGATTTTCCCAGAATCAATGCCGGAATTCCTGCATTTCATAAAGAAAGCACTGGATGAAAACAAGGCAATCACTTTCCCTTATTACTTCAAGAAAATCGACACTTTCTATGACGTGATACTTAAAGGAACACAGCACAGTAATATTATTGACGTATTCTGTTTGGATAGTACAGAACTGCACAGGGCGCAACAAAAGCTAAGCACTATCAACAATAAGCTCTCCATGTCTCTCGATGTGGCTAATATCGTACCCTGGAAATGGGACTTACAAAGCCATACTATCCTGTGCGATATCAATAAACCGATAGAACTCAGCACATTGGGAAAAGATGTATCCGAGGAGCAACTGGCAGTGCCCGATAATCAATATTTCTCCAAAATATTCAAGGAAGACCGGACACGGGTGGAGCAAGCCTACAAAGACTTGATAGAAGGTCGTTCGAATAAGGTAAAAGAAGAATATCGCATAGTTAACACTCATAAGGGACTTCATAGAATAGACTGGGTGGAAGCCCAGGCAGCCGTTGAAACCCGGGACGAAAAGGGAGCTCCGTTGACTTTGGTAGGTTCTTCACTAGTCATTACCGAACGAAAGAAGATGGAGCAGGAATTGGTAAATGCCAAAAATCGCGCAGAAGAATCGAATCGTCTGAAATCGGCTTTCCTGGCGAATATGAGCCACGAGATACGCACGCCTCTTAATGCCATTGTTGGTTTCTCGGGTATCCTGGCTTCTACTGAAGAGGAAGAAGAGAAACAGGAATATGTGAGTATCATCGAAAGTAACAACACTTTATTATTGCAACTTATCAGTGATATATTGGATTTATCCAAGATAGAAGCAGGAACACTGGATTTTAATTATTCCAATGTAGAGATTAATGATTTGATGAGCGACTTAGAAAACAGCTGCCTGTTAAAGCTCAAATCTGACAAGGTAAAACTGGAGTTTGTAGCTCCCGAAGAACCTTGTTGCGCACATATAGAAAAGAACAGATTATCCCAGTTAATCATCAATCTTATAACAAACGCCATAAAATTCACCGAACAAGGCAGTATCCGCTTCGGATATAAACGGGAAAATAATGAATTGTATTTTTATGTCGCTGATACGGGTTGCGGTATCCCACAAGATAAACAGGATAGTATCTTCGGGCGCTTTGTCAAACTGAACTCATTTGCGCAAGGCACAGGACTCGGGCTTTCCATCTGTCGGACGCTTGTTGATAATATGGGTGGTAAAATCGGTGTAGAATCAGAGATAGGAAAAGGATCTACGTTTTGGTTTACATTGCCCTACAAACAGGCGGAGACTGTAGAAAAAGTTCCCCAAAAAGAGATACAGACCATCAGCATAGAGAAAGACAAACTTGTTATCCTGGTTGCCGAAGATAACGAAAGCAATTATAAACTATTCGAGTCTATTCTAAAATATGATTATCATCTGATACATGCCTGGGATGGACAGGAAGCTATTAATCTGTTTAAGGAGCACAATCCGCAAATCGTATTGATGGACATCAATATGCCTGTCATGGATGGATACGAGGCCACTAAGGAGATTCGCAAATATTCTGCCAAAGTACCGATTATAGCCATCACAGCCTTTGCTTTTGCTTCGGATGAGCAACGGGTGATGGAGAGCGGCTTTGACGGTTATATGCCCAAGCCTATCAACGCACGTTTGCTGAAAGCGCAACTGACTGACATCATGCAGAAGCGCATTATCCTGCTGTAAGGCAGAAAGCCTTTTAGTAATTCAGCCACATTCTGAAAGAAGCCATTTTGTCTTTACTGACTATGATTTTATCTTTGAAAGGGGGTAACACATGTACGACCGCCTTCCCTAAGAAGTAGGATTCAATACGCTGAATAGCATCAATACAGACAAGAGTCTGACGGTTCGTACGAAAGAACCGGTCGGGGTCAAGTTGCTCATACAGTCTGTCTAAAGCCAGGTCGATAAGATATTCACGGTTTTTATGTGTCACTGCGAAAGTCAGTTTGTTCTCTGAATAGAAATAAGCAATGTCACTGACTTGCAGAGTTAGCAGCTTCTCCCCACTGGAAATTAAAAACCGTGTGCGGTACTTTTTAGCTGCAGACAAAGAAGATTCTTGGGCGACAGCAAGCTGTTGCAAGACTTCCATCATCCGGCTTTCAGCTTTGAAATCATGGATATAGTTTTTACTCAGCCCCTCAAAACGCCGGATGGCCTGCAACAACCGCTCCTCATGAATCGGTTTTAAAAGATAATCAATACTGTTTACCGTAAAAGCACGCACAGCGTATTCATCATAAGCAGTGGTAAAGACAATCATACTTTCAGGACGGGCTTGTTCTATAAAAAGGAACGAGTTACCATCTGTCAACTGAATATCCAAGAAAAGAATGTCAGGATGGGGATGCCGGGCAAACCACTCCACTGCCTCTTCGATATTTCCCGGCAGTAACTGTACTTCCCAGTCGGGACGCAAAGCCGACAAAGTGTCGCGAAGCAGACGGGCAGCAGGTATTTCATCCTCTATTATAGCAGCTTTTATCTTACTCATGAAGCAATGGTATTTTTACTGTAAACCCTTGCAAATTATTCTCTATCACAATATCACGATTACACAATAACTTATACCGGGTAGAAAGGTTCTTCAAGCCTGTACCGAAAGTGGTTGCACTCTTTTTTACCTGTATCCGGTTTCGGACTACCAGTTCTTTTTCCTTTTCCATATAGAAAAGTTCAATGGTCATCGGTTTTCCCATATGGATCACATTGTGTTTTATCACATTTTCCGCCAGCAGTTGGATAGTCAGCGGTGGAAGTTGAAAATCCAGGCAGGCTTCCGGCAGGCGGTTATCAATATGGATACAATCTCCCAAACGTACACGATGCAGGAAAATATAAGAATTTAAAAATTCCAATTCTTCCCGCAAAGTTGTCAGCCGTTGATTTTGGCACTGAAGTGTATAACGATATACATCAGAAAGATGCTGAGTGAACAGTTCCGCATTGGCGGGATTGTAACGGATTTCAGAAATCAATGTATTCAGGCTGTTGAACAGGAAATGGGGATTCAGTTGGTTTTGCAAAGCAGTATAGCGCGCCGTATTGTTTTCCTTTTGCAAGGCAGCCGCTTCCTGTTGCAGTTGCAGTGTATTCCGCATGGAACGGTTGGCAAGCAACAATCCTAAAATCACCAACTCTACCAACCATACTGTAATCAGAATCCGCCATCCGCCATTGGGAAACATAAACGGATGGGCAGCTCCCGCCAGTAATTTGGCAGTAACAAGCAATCCGTAGTTCAACAGGAAAAACATCCCCATTACAACAACATAGACGGATATCAGTTTCCAACGACGATGCAGATTCAGCGCATACTGGTTATCCATCCATGTACTTAACCGTATCGTTGCATATCCCAACACATTGAATGTCAGTATAAAGAAAGCCAGTGTGCCGACGGAATGAAATATATCGGCCACCTTATCGGGAAAGGTAGCATAATTAATCAATAACAGAAAAGAGAATACTCCCAGTCCTGAAAATAACGCTACATATAATAAGGTATTAAACTTTATATTCATACTACAGCCGGCTCTTTTCATACAAAATTACTACTTTTTACTGATAATCATAGCCATGAAGTGCTTTTATTAATTCCGAATAATGTCCTTGTGCTGCCGCTTTAGCCTGTACATAGTTCACTTGAGAAGTCTGCCGGTAAGTCTGCGCGTCGATAACTTCCACAACGGACACCTTTCCTTCATTGTAACGCTCCACAGCTTTGGCTTCATTTTCTTCTGCTTTTGCCAGTGAGCTTTCACTTAACCGGACGCGCTCGATGGCTTGTGATAATGCCTTACGCGCCACACCGATTTCCAGTTCCACCTGCTCCATCACCTTGTTCAGGTTATCTTCTGCCATGCCGATACGAAAAGAAGAAGCACGCTTCTCGCTTTTCCGCTTTCCCCATTCAAAAATAGGAACGGATACTTTCGCATAAACGGCATAGTTAGGGTCTAAATCTTTTTTGAAATTATAACCGGGAGAAGAGTAACTGCCGTCTATCCCTACATAAAACTGGGGTTTGAACTGCGAGTCATTCAACTTTTTGGAACTTTCGGCTATGCGGATATGGTCATACGCCATTTGGATTTCAGGGCGACCTGTACCCGTAGACAACCATATGGAATCGCTGACAGTTACCGTCGGTATCTGTGAATCCAGTTCCGTCATATGTTCCAGTTGAACTCCAATCATGGAATTCAATGCCATTCTGCCTGTTTCAAAGTTACTCTGCGCCTGAAGCAGTTGATATTCAGCTTCATTCAGTTTCACTTCCGCCATGAGTAAGTCCTGCGGGTCTACCAACCCTACCTCTACCCTCTCCTTAATCGTCTTTACCAAAGCAGCTATCGAATTACGAAAATCTTCGGCTACGGACACAATCTCCTGCCTGGCTACGGCACTCCAGTATTGCATATCCGTTTGATAGCAGACTGCGTCATTCAGCACTTTCGCCTGATTGCCGGCAAGGGACTGCTGATGCTGTGCCATACGGATAGATTCAAGTACACGCCCGCCTGTATAAACAGGTTGCAGGATGGAAAGCGAAGCTCCATAGTTCAAATGCTTTCCTTCCACTGTCTTGGACAATCCCATGGAAGGGACATCCAACGTTAATTCCAACGGATTGCCCGTATATTGAAAATTAGCAGCTCCCGAAAGTTTCGGTTTCAAATCCGCACGTGCGGATTTCTCTATTTCCACACTGGCAGCAATATTCTTTTCTGCTGCTTTCAGGTCATGGTTGTAGTCCAGTGCCATCATCCGGTATTTCTCCAGTAAGGGGCTTTGTTGCGCAAAAGCGGGTAAAGACAAAAAAGCGCAACAATAAAACAACGGATAAAATATTCTCTTTTTCATTTTTATTTTCCTTTTACTTTGTAGAACATGGCATACAGTGCAGGAGTGACAAACAGCGTCAGCCCCGTAGCAAACGTCAGTCCGAAGATAATGGTGGCAGCCATTCCACCGAACGCTACATCAAACAGCAGGGGTACCATACCGAAAATGGTTGTTGTAGCCGCCATCAATACCGGACGGGTTCGGGAAACCGTAGCCTCAACAATAGAGGTATACAGGTCGATTCCACTCCGATGCTGTACATTTATTTCATCAATCAACACGATTACATTCTTGATAATCATCCCGAGCAATCCCAGCCATCCGGCTATCGGGAAGAAACCGAAATCAAAACCTGTCAGTAGCATACCGACAGCGATACCGATCAAGGAAAGGGGCAAGATGCAAATGATAATAACCGGTTCGCGGAAGTTGCCGAACAATGCGACCAAAATAAGAACCAATGCGAGAAATGCCAACGGGAAATATTTGGCAATGGCTTGCATTGCTTCTCCCTGATCTTTATACTGGGCGTCCCAAAAGAAAGTATAGCCTTCGGGAAGCTGCATTTTTTCAATTTCCTCCCGGATTTCTCCATGTACTTCCGCCATCGTATGTCCCGGTTTTACACCACACATGGCAGCCATCGAAAGTTGCCGGTTGTAGGTTCGTATCTGTGGAAATTCCCAGGTTGTTTCTATCTGTTCAGCCACTTGCGAAAGCGGAGCCGATCTTTCTCCGTTCCAAATAGAGAAATCTCCTAAAGAGTTGGCATCGGTTATATCGACATTGCCCGACTTCAACAGTACAGGTACTTTCTTTTCATCATCCCGGTAAATGCCGACAGGTAGTCCATCATTGATAGACTTCACCGATTCCATCATGGAAGCTTTGGTAATCCCCAACGCCCCGGCCTTCACCGGATCGTACACCGGACGAATGACCATCGTCATATTTCCCCATTCATTACGGGCATCCACGACTTTGGGATTACGCCGCATCACTTCTATCGCTTGTCCGACCAATGAATCAAGTACGGCAGGATCAGGGCCTAAGAAGCGGGCTTCAATGACAGCTTCCGTCAACGGGCTTAGTTCAAACTTATTTACTTTTATCAACGGTTCCGGAAACTTGAACGAAATCGAGTCCTGCAAGCGGACATGCAACTGACGGGATAGTTTCGAAGTCTTGCATTTTACCAATATCTGCGCATAATTGGACTGAGGGCCGAACGATACGTTAGACAAATAATAACGTGGCGGTGTTCTTCCGATATAGGTGGATACCATTTCCGTTTCTTCCTGTCCGCGGATAAAGTCTGCCATTTCCATTGCCATCTGATCCGTTTCCCCTATCCGTGTCCCTTCGGGCAACCACATATCCAATGTAAAATATTGTTTGTCCAAGGCAGGTACAAACACTTTCGGGATAAACTTAAAGCTCCAGGCCGCTACTACCAACATCACAACCATACATCCTACGGTTGCATACCGATGATTAACCACCCATCCCAAGGCTGAACGGAACTTATTATAATACTTGCCGGAAAAAAGAACAGCCTTCAGTTCGTCGGGTCTTGGCCGACGGACAAACTCCTGAATAAAGAAAGGAGTCTGCGTCAGCGCAAAGACCCAACTGAACATCAGCGAAACGCCGATAACTACAACTAAGGATGACAACAACTCGCCGGTAATATGCGGCGAATAATATATGGGTAAAAAGGTTAAAATCGCAATAACAGTTGCCGCAAGTAATGGTAACGCTGTGGCAGAACAAGCTCTCAATATAGCCACCCGCTTACGCATTCCACGCTGCATATTTACCAATACCGAGTCGGAAACTACAATGGCATTATCTACCAACATTCCCATGGCAATGATAATAGCTGCCAACGACATACGCTGCAAGGCGATTCCCTGTGTCAGCATGACTATCAATGTGGCTAGAATGGAAAAGACCAGTCCACTGCCAATCAGGATACCATTTTTGAACCCTATAAAAAAGAGTAGAATAGCAATTACGGTTACAACGGAAATTATCAGGTTCCAGATAAATCCCTGATTAGCTACGGCGGATTCATATCCTTGGTCATAAATCGTTTGCAGTTCAAAGCCTTCGGGCATTGTCTCCGAGAATTGTTCTATCTTTATTTGAACCGCATCCGCCATATCTACCACATTACCTGTGGGAACGGTAGAAATAGCCACTCCTACCGCAGGCTTTCCATCAATCCGCATCTTATTGCCCGGTGGTGTCTGGTAACTTTCTTTTATTTCGGCAACATCCGCCAATCGGAAGTGTTCTCCTGTACGGGATACAATCGTCAGATTCCGTATATCATCCAAAGAATAAAAGTTTCCGGTAGATTCGATACGTATTCTGTTTACTCCGGCGTCTATACCGCCGGCATCCACCACCCGGTTCTGCGCTTCGAAGGCACGGGAAATATCGGCTGTGGTAATGCCGCTTCGCGCCATCACAGACGGACTAAGGATAACATCAATCGTAGGCGGCTGTACACCGTAGATTTCCACCTTCGCCACGTCTTTCACTTTCAGCAGTTCATTCTTGACAAGCTTTGCCTGATCTTCCAGTTCCCGATAAGAATGCCCTTCTCCGGTCAATCCATAGAAAACTCCCAGCACGTCACCAAAGTCATCATTGACTACCGACGGCCCTGCTCCGGCAGGAAGTTTCGACTGTACATCATTGACTTTCCGGCGAAGTTTATCCCATAACTGTTGCATTTCATCCGCACGGATTTCTTTCTTCACATAGACTGTTATCTTGGAAAGTCCTGCGCGATTCTCTGTTTTGAGGTAATATAGTTCTCCCAATGACTGTATGGATTCTTCCAATACATCTGTCACCTGCGACTGAACTTCGGAAGGAGAAGCTCCCGGATAAGGAGTCAACACCAATGCCTGTTTGATTGTAAACGGGGCATCTTCCAACTTTCCCATCTTGACATAGGAAAACAGTCCACCACCCAATACCAGTAGTAACAGCAGAATAGTCACCGACTTCTTCTGCAAGAAATATTTAACGAACTTCATACTCTTCCACTTAGTTTTGAGCAGTTACCGGCTTTTCCTGTTTCTTACCCATGACTTCTACCGGTGTTCCCTCAGACAGGAAACGCAGTTTACTGACAGCTACCGTTTCCCCTGCCTGCAATCCGCCTTTCACTTCTACTTTTCCATTCGGAAGCAATTCACCCAACACGACTTTTTTCTTCGAGACTGTTCCTGTCGTATTATCTACTGCCCAAACATAATCTCCCTCAGCAGGACGATGACTAAGAGCTATTTGCGGTACAGTCACCACTGAAGCAGACGATGCAACAGGAAGGGCAAGTAACATTTTCCCGGAGATACCTGCCGGCCATTCCCCCTGTTTATTAGGTAATAATGCAGTCAGCAGGAAGGAAAGGTTATTCCGGTTAGTACTCTTGGAAACTTCCACCACCTTTGCCGGATACACGGCATCCGAACGAACATCAAAACGGACGCCGACCTCTTTTATCTTTTCGGCCTGCAATGCTATATCTTGTGTGACATAAGCTTCTATCTTCAGTTGTGTAATATCAATGAAAGAAACGACCGGTTGAGTCGCTTTTACATCCTGGAATTTCTCAATATATACTTCTCCCACATATCCGTCGAAAGGAGCAACCAACCGGGTATCATTCAATTCATTCGTTGCTGTCTCGAAAGCTGTTTTGGCAGAAGTATAGTCAGCACGCGCTTTTTCAAAGGCACTAGCTGACAGGTTATTTTTCTCATACAGCGCTTTTATCCGTTCAAACTCTGCTTTTGCCTGATTGTAGATAGCTTCCGCGCGTTCTTTGCGAATACGGAAATCACGGGAATCTATTTCAGCAATCATATCTCCACGATGGTAGAAATTTCCGGCATACACTTCGAAACGGTCAATCGGGCCACCCACCCTGAAAGATAGCTCTGTTTCCTTGAATGGTTTCGAGATAAACGAGAACTCACGCTCTGAGGAAGGAATCTGAGTTTCCGCTTGCGCTACTTTTACCTGTACAGGTTCATCCGCCTTCTTCTCCCCCTTTCCGCAGGAAGCAAACAAGCAAAGGCAAAAAACACATAATGAGAATCTAGTCGTTGTCATTCTATTCTAAATAAGTTATGTTATCAACGACGCGAAAATAGACGAAAAGAGAAAAAATATCCGTTTTTAAATTGCCGGGACGGAAAAAGAAGGGTATGAAACGGAAAAAGAAAGGATGAAATTTTGAGCCTTTTATCGTACTTATGTGTTTCCTTACTATCTTTGCAGCTCGAATTATTTCTACAATATCCATTTATGACTGAAGAAAAAATACATAAAGACCGTACCGGAAGCTGGTGGGCGCTAAGTCCGTTGCTCGTATTCTTATGCCTTTACCTGGTTACTTCTATCCTTGTCAACGACTTTTATAAAGTACCCATCACGGTTGCTTTCCTCGTCTCTTCCTGCTACGCCATCGCCATCACCAAAGGATTGAAACTAGACCAACGCATCTATCAGTTCTCCGTGGGAGCCGCCAATAAGAACATTCTCCTGATGATATGGATATTTATTCTTGCCGGAGCTTTCGCGCATAGCGCCAAGCAGATGGGAGCTATCGACGCGACCGTCAACCTGACACTACATATTCTTCCTGACAACTTGCTGCTGGCAGGTATATTTATCGCCGCCTGTTTTATCTCCCTGTCCATCGGAACGAGTGTAGGCACCATCGTTGCCCTCACCCCTGTTGCTGTCGGACTGGCGGAAAAAACAGAAATAGCCCTGCCTTTTATGGTAGCTGTCGTGGTCGGCGGTTCTTTTTTCGGAGATAACCTGTCGTTTATTTCAGATACCACCATCGCTTCTACGAAAACACAGGAATGCGTCATGCGTGACAAGTTCCGCGTAAACTCCATGATAGTAGTTCCGGCAGCCATCATTGTATTGGGCATCTATATCTTTCAGGGATTATCCATTACCGCTCCCGCACAAATGCAGACAATCGAATGGATAAAAGTTATACCTTATATAATAGTATTAGGAACAGCCGTTGCCGGCATGAATGTGATGCTCGTATTAATTATAGGTATACTGACAAGCGGTATTATCGGTATCGCTACCGGAAGTTTCGGAGTATTCGACTGGTTTGGAGCCATGGGAACCGGAATAACGGGAATGGGAGAATTAATTATCATTACCCTGTTGGCAGGAGGTATGTTGGAAACTATCCGCTACAACGGCGGCATCGACTTTATAATCAGGAAACTTACCCGTCACGTCAACGGCAAGCGAGGGGCGGAATTGAGCATTGCCGCCCTGGTAAGCATTGCCAATCTGTGTACTGCCAATAACACCATCGCCATTATCACGACAGGGCCGATAGCCAGGGATATTGCCCAAAAGTTTCATCTCGACCGCAGAAAAACCGCCAGCATCCTCGATACATTCTCCTGCCTGATACAAGGAATTATTCCTTATGGAGCGCAGATGCTGATTGCGGCGGGACTTGCCAATATCTCCCCTATCAGTATCATCGGTAACCTTTATTATCCTTTTACGATGGGAGCTTGTGCATTGCTCGCTATCCTGTTCCGTTATCCGAGGCGATATTCGTAAAAAAGAAGTGAAATGTTTGTCAATCAAAAGAAAAGCCGTATCTTTGTGCCCGCTATTACGAGAT
>ERZ791872.1464-NODE-1464-length-14417-cov-3.614608_pt1 | contig 14417 bp, 10 predicted proteins | sample MGYA00510279_ERZ791872 | MGnify/ENA primary metagenome ERZ791872 (study PRJEB30046, sample SAMN00792103) | human gut metagenome | study: EMG produced TPA metagenomics assembly of the A metagenome-wide association study of gut microbiota in type 2... | reverse complement strand
TTATACGAGCCTTTGTCATGCGGTTCAGAGCGGGCAAGTTGACGAAGCGGTAATTGATACGGCCGTCTGCCGGGTGTTGCGGATGAAATTCGAGATGGGGTTGTTTGAACATCCTTATGTCGATCCGAAGATGGCAGCGAGGGAAGTACGTAGCAGGGAGAGCATTGAATTGGCACGGAAAATAGCTCAGGCTTCTATCACTCTGCTTGAGAATAAGAACTCCATATTGCCTTTGCGTAAAGATATAAATAAGATAGCCGTCATTGGCCCTAATGCTGATAATCAGTATAATATGTTAGGAGATTATACTGCACCCCAAGAAGACGGGAATGTAAAAACCGTACTTGACGGGATTGTTGCCAAACTTTCTCCATCGCGTGTAGAATATGTGAAAGGCTGCGCTATCCGTGATACTACAATAAATGAAATAGAGAAAGCGGTCGAAGCTGCCCTGCGTTCCGAAGTTGTAATTGCAGTAGTGGGGGGCTCTAGTGCCCGTGATTTTAAAACGAGCTATAAGGAGACAGGAGCGGCAGTTGCGGATAAAGGCAATATCAGCGATATGGAATGTGGTGAAGGGTTTGACCGTGCCACTTTGTCTTTACTTGGCAGGCAGCAAGAATTATTAGAAGCCTTGAAGCGGACAGGAAAGCCCTTGGTTGTAGTTTATATTGAAGGTCGTCCGTTAGAAAAGAATTGGCCGGCAGAATATGCCGACGCACTACTGACCGCTTATTATCCCGGTCAGGAAGGGGGAAATGCCATAGCTGATGTCTTGTTCGGGGACTATAATCCGGCAGGCCGTCTGCCAATTACCGTACCTCGTTCGGTAGGACAAATACCTGTATATTATAATAAGAAAGCACCTCAAAACCATGATTATGTAGAAATGTCCGCATTGCCGTTATATGCTTTTGGTTATGGACTAAGCTATACCACTTTTGAATACTCGGGTTTGCAGGTAACTTCTACATCTCCTTATCATTATGAAGTTTCATTTAGGGTGGAGAATACAGGAAAATATGATGGTGAAGAAGTGGCGCAACTTTATATAAGAGATGAATATGCTTCAGTTGTACAGCCAATGAAGCAGTTGAAGCAGTTTAAACGTTTTTTCTTAAAGAAAGGAGAGAAAAAGCCAATTACTTTCACCTTGACAAAAGATGAACTATCCATTATCAATCAGAAGTTGGAAAAAGTTGTTGAACCTGGAACCTTTCAGATAATGGTTGGTTGTTCTTCGGATGATATCAGATTGAAAGATTCTATTTTAGTAAGATGAGTAACTGACGTATATTCATTTTTCTAAAATAACTTTTATTGCTGCTATTATTTGTTTTTTTATCCAAAAGCATCTACTTTTGGCTTCCATAAAAATGATAATAACCGCAAATCTCTGATGACACATATTGGTGAACAAGAAAAGAAGAAGAAATTCGAGCAATTTTTCATTCTTACTTTTCCGAAGGTAAAGGCTTTTGCATGGAAGATTTTACATTCGGAGGAGGATGCTGAAGATATTGCTCAGGATATATTTGTCAAGCTGTGGGATAATCCGGAAATATGGGAGAACAAGGAAACATGGGATAGCTATATCTATACGATGGCCCGTAATCAGATTTATAACTTTTTGAAACATCAGTCGGTAGAGCTTAGCTATCAGGAGAAGTTGTCTCAGGAAGATTCTCCTTCTTTTGAATTTGATACATACGACAAACTTTATGCGAAGGAACTGCAACTTTTGATAAAGCTTACTTTGGATAACATGCCGGAACAACGTAGAAAAGTGTTTTCTATGAGTCGGAAAAACGGTATGAGCAATCAGGAAATCGCTGATAGACTGCAACTTTCTGTCCGTACAGTGGAGCGCCACATCTATCTTGCACTACAAGAATTAAAAAAAGTCATCTTAATTGCATTTTTTTTCTATTTCGGTTGAGTAGTCCGTTTTAGCAAGTTGTCTATATTATATAAGGCAAATCTAAAATGAAGAATTATATTCAAAAAATTATCAATGTATTCACAGCTTCCGGGCATAGTGAGAATGTAACCAAAGAAGTACATCAATGGTTATTGGATGAAGAACATGCTGATGAGAAAGAGGCGGCATTGAATGCATTATGGAAAGAAACAGAAGGAAAAGTTGATTCAGGCACATGGACTTCTTTGGAAAATGTATATAGTAAAATCGGTGTATCTGCCGGTACTAAAAAACAGTATAGGTTATTTCCCTGGAAATATGTGGCAGCAGTCGCTGTGTTTGTTGTAACTGTGTCCGGTACCTTCTGGTTGACAAGGAATGCATTTAATGAGGAGACAATCGCAATGATTGAACAATATATTCCTGATGGCAAAACACGTGAGTTAGAATTACCGGATGGTAGCCGTGTCCATGTAAATTCCGGAACCCTACTGCTTTATCCGGACGCCTTTAAGGGAGATACCCGTACTGTTTATTTGGTCGGTGAGGCCGATTTTAAAGTAAAGAAGAATCCGAATAAGCCATTTATTGTACGGTCTGCGAATATGTCTGTAACAGCTTTGGGGACGGAATTTAATGTAGCCGCCTATCCGGAAGCACCGGAAATTGTTGCTACCTTGATTCAAGGTAAGGTAAAAGTGGGGTATGAACAATCTGATAATTTTTATATTTTGAACCCAGGGCAACAGGTAATTTATAACCGGAAAACCGCTCAAAGTAAAATTGCGGATGCTAACCTGGAAGATGTGACAGCCTGGCAGAGAGGACAGATCGTATTCCGCGGAAGTACAATGGAAGAGATTTTGCAGACTTTGGAAAGACGTTTTGATATAACTTTCCAATATAGTACAAGCTTGTTTACTAACGATAAATATAATTTCAGCTTTAGTGCGAATGCAGATATTGAAGAAGTGATGGAAGTGATGAAAGAAGTCACCGGAAAATTCACTTATAAGATAGATAAAAATATTTGCTATATGAAAATTGTGAGATAGAACAAGATTGTTGATTGTTTAACCTTAAAATATATCATTATGTAAAAAAGTATCCGGAACAAGGATGCCGCCTGGTTCCGGATATGAAATAAGTTTTTTAGTATTAAAAAGTAAAATACTAGATTTTTGATAGAATTAATATTATGAGTTTAACACTAAAAACGCTACGAAGATATGAATTTATATCTAAAAACAGCTAAAAGTACAATAATTATTTGCTGTTTGTTTATATTGCAGACGACAGCATTCGCTCAAAGTAATATTCGTATTACTATAAAAAAAGCAGAAATCACTTTACAAAATGCATTGGTTGAAGTTGAAAGACAATCCAAATTATCTGTCGCTTATAATCAATCACAACTTTCGGGTCAAAGACAATTATCTTTGAATATAGTAAACCAGCCATTAGAGTCTGCTCTAAAGACAATTTTGAAAGGTACGGGATTTTCATATAAATTGACTGATAAGTACATCATGATTGTTCCTGAAAAAAAAGAGACGAACTCGCAGGCTTCAAAGACTGTAAAAGGGAAAATTGTTGATGAGAATGGAGAACCTTTGATTGGTGTGAATGTGGCGGTAGATGGAACTACTACAGGAACCATTACTGATTTTGATGGGAATTTTTCTATGTCAGCCTTTGCTAATTCCACTTTGAAAGTTTCTTATATTGGCTATGCCACTCAGTTAGTCGCCGTTTCGGACAAGGAATTTTATAGTATTACTATGCGTCCGGATAATGAGGTGCTGGATGAGGTCGTAGTTACCGCTTTGGGTATCAAGCGCGAAACGAAATCTCTGACGTATAATGTACAGGAAATGAAAGCGGCGGATCTTACTACCGTAAAGGATGCCAGTTTCATGAACAGTCTGGCAGGTAAGATTGCCGGTGTGACTATTAATCAGAGTGCATCAGGTATTGGTGGTTCTACCCGTGTTGTAATGCGTGGTTTGAAATCTATAACGAATGACAACAATGCTTTATACGTGATTGATGGTATTCCTATGTCTTCTATGCGTTCTAATCAGGAAAAAAGTTTTTATGAGAATGCAGACGGAGGGGACAGTGACGGGATTTCCAGTATAAATCCGGACGATATTGAATCAATGTCTGTATTGACGGGTGCGGCGGCTGCCGCGCTTTATGGTTCGCAAGGTGCGAATGGTGTTGTTTTGATAACAACAAAGAAAGGGGAAGAAGGAAAACTGAGAATTAATTACTCGAACGATACTCAGTTTATGAGCCCTTTAGTAATGCCGGAGTTTCAGACTACTTATGGTTCGGTAGAAGGTGAGTTTGCCAGCTGGGGAGCTAAGAAGAATGCGACATGGGAACCTAAAGACTTTTTTCAAACAGGTTTCACAGAAACTAACTCTATAGGTTTGTCCGCAGGTAATGACCGTAATCAGACCTATTTTTCGGCAGCGTCGACCAATGCACGTGGTATTATTCCTAATAACACTTATAACAGGTATAATTTTACATTGCGTAATACGACTGAATTAATTAAAGATAAGCTGACATTGGACATGAGTGCTTCTTATGTTATAACGAATGATAACAACATGATGTCTCAGGGGCAATATCATAATCCGCTTGTTGCATTGTACCTTATGCCTAGAGGAGATGATTTGAATAAGTATAAAGTATATGAACGTTATAATAGTGAGAAATATTATGATGTGCAATACTGGCCTTATGGTAATCAGGGAATGGCTATCGAAAATCCTTATTGGATCGTAAATCGTGAGAATATGAGTAATCATAAATCACGTTATATGTTCTCGGCAAATTTGAATTATAAAGTATTTGAATGGATGAACGTTGTGGGGCGTATGCGTGTAGATAATAGCAATGACACGTACGAACGTAAAATAGCAGCTTCTTCCGATCAACTATTTGCATCAGAATATGGTAATTATATGAACATAAAGTCAGGATATAAGAACACCTATGGAGATGCAATGATCCAAATTAATAAGCGTTGGGAAAACTGGGGAATCACAGCCAATGTGGGAGGCAGTTTCAACCATCAGACTTATGAGATGACAAATTATGAAGGACATCTGGCTACTGTTCCGAACTTTTTCTCGTTCAATAATATAAGCAAGAATGGGGCGAATACTAAAGCTGAACAGGCAGGATATATTGATAATAATCAAGCTGTATTTGCAACTTTTCAGTTAGGATATAAAAGCTGGGCATATCTGGATTTAACTGCCCGTAATGACTGGTTCTCTACTTTGGCTAATACTGATAATGAGAAAAGTGGATTTTTCTATCCGTCGGTAGGTATATCTGCTGTTGTCAGTGAGATAGTCGATTTGTCGAAAGTATATATTTCCTTTTTAAAGGTCCGGGCTTCTTATAGTGAGGTCGGTAATCCGCCGATGCGACAGATTACAATGCCGACATATACAGTCAAAGATGGTGTTATCAATACTTCCTCAAGATTATTGAATCCGGATTTGAAACCTGAACGTACAAAATCTGTTGAAGTTGGTATGAATCTAAGAATGTTCCAGAATTTACTGAATATTGATTTTACCTATTATAACAGTAATACTTTCAACCAGTTTATTAACTATACTATGCCGCCAAGTACAGGTTACAGTAATTACATGCTGAATGGAGGAAAAGTGAATAACTGGGGTATTGAGGCACGTTTGGGTATCAATACCAATCTTGGACCTGTAAAATGGAACTCCAATCTGACCTTTACAATGAACCGTAATAAGGTTGTTTATTTATTACCCGGTGGTGCTACCAATCCGATAACAGGAGAACCTATCTCTATCACGGAAATAGAACCTTTCAACCCACAAGGTAGCTATAAAATGATAGTGAAAGAAGGAGGTACTTTGAGTGACATTTATGTGACGGGGCTAAAGATGGACTATTTGGGAAATATTAAAGTGGATGCGAATACCGGTGCGATAGAAGCCGATCCGAACACTTGGATAAAAGCAGGTAGTACGGCACCTCGTTTTAACTGGGGGTGGAATAACAGTTTTAGCTGGAAAGGTATTAATTTAAGTTTTCTGATTGATGCCCGTATCGGTGGGGTCGGCGTTTCGGCTACACAAGCGAAGATGGATTACTATGGGACTTCTAAAACATCGGCTATAGTACGTGATAATGGGGGAGTGAATATTAATAGTGGACGTGTGACCGCGAAGGATTACTATAATGTGCTTGGTAATGGTTCGACCGGAGTTTTGGCTAATTATGTATATAGTATGACAAACGTACGACTTAGGGAAGCCACTTTAGGATATACATTCCCGACTAAATGGTTTGGTAACCAGATACAAAACCTGACAGTGTCACTCATTGGTAAAAATCTGTTCATGTTCCATAATAAGGCGCCTTTTGATCCGGAACTATCGGCTTCTACAGGTACATATTATCAAGGGTTTGACTATTTTATGCAGCCGAGTGTACGCAGCATTGGGTTTAGTGTGAAGTTCCAATATTAATAAACCAGAAAGGAATAATACAATGAAAAGACTAGGAAAAATAAGACATGCAATGTGTGCATTGGGAGTAGCTGTGCTGATCACTTCCTGTACAGACAATTATAAAGAATGGAATACCAATCCAAATGAGGTTCCTGAAGAAATGTTGGTTGGGCTGATGAAGATTGGAAACTTCTTTCCCGCTATGCAGATGGATGTGATACCGACCAGTGATGTGGATGCTAATGAATTTCAACGTGCTCAAAATTTGTGTGGTGATATGCATTCCGGCTATATGACTCCAATTGGGACATGGGGGACGAGTTCTGCTGTTCATTACAACTTGCGATATGATAAATGGAATGATGTCGCTTTTGACGTAGTGTTCACGAAAGTAATGCCTGCCTGGAAGCAAATCAGGGATAATGGGAAGGATAAATTCCCGGAGGCTTATGCCGTTGCACAAATCTTGAAGGTAGCAGCCATGCATCGTGTAACAGATATGTATGGTCCTTTGCCTTATTTACAATTTGGCCATGGGGGATTGGAAACTCCTTATGACTCGCAGGAAGAGATATATAAATCATTCTTTATTGATTTAGATGAAGCTATAGCGGAGTTACAGGACTATATCGCTATTCATCCGGGTAGTAAACCTTTAAGTAAATATGATCTTGTGTATGGAGGTGATTTTACTAAATGGTTGAAATTTGCCAATTCGTTGAAACTGCGTTTGGCTATGCGTACATATTATGTGAATGGATTTGAAGTAAATGGAAAAACATCACAGAAATTAGCGGAAGAAGCCACAAAAGCCGGAGTAATTACAGAAAATGCTGAAAATGCCTTGTTGCAGTCTGGAAACGGAATCTCAGTATTCCATCCTTTGAAGATTTGTTGGGATAGTTATTCGGATACACGTATGGGGGCTGATATTGAGTCTATAATGAAAGGATATAGTGACCCTCGACTTTCTAAATACTTTCAGCAATCTGAATATGGGGAAGCCGGTGATAAATTTCATGGTGCCCGGTTAGGAGTGAATGTGACGGATAAGAAGAATTATTTAAAGCTATCTTCTCCGAACGTATTTGCTGAAACGCCAGTCCAGTGGATGTGTGCTGCGGAAATCTACTTTTTGCGTGCAGAAGGAAAACTTCACGGCTGGGATATGGGTGGTGAAGTTGAAGAATTATACAACGCAGGTATTACGAAATCTTTCGAACAGTGGGGGGTTGCTTTGGATGATTACTTGACGAGAGGAGATACTTATAAGCCTGTGCGGTTTACTGCACCAGCCGGAACTTCTGGAAGTGTGGCTGCTGCATCTACGATTACTATTGCATGGAATAAAAATGATAGTGATGATAAGAAGTTGGAACGTATTATCACTCAAAAGTGGATTGCTATGTTTCCGGAAGGTCAGGAAGCATGGAGTGAACACCGTCGTACCGGTTATCCCAAGCTATTTAGTTTGTATGGAACAAATGCCAGTGCAGGTCAAGTAGAAAGCTCCGGGCCACGTCGTATTCCATTTCCATCTACAGAGTATGATACTAATACGACAGAGGTAAATAAAGCAGTGACAGATTTTCTTGGTGGCACTGACTATGGAAAAGTTAAGTTATGGTGGGATAAAAAATAATTATTGTATATTTAATTTGATTACTATGAATAAAATAATTAATAAAATATTTTGTTTTTTCGTATTAGCTACTGTATGGGTGGCATGTGATACAGAAATAGAAAATATTCCTCTTCAGGTGCCGTTAGAGCGGGATGCCCAATATTATGAGAATCTGAGAGCTTATAAAAAAACGAAACATCAAATGGCTTTTGGATGGTTTGGAGGTTGGAAAGCAACCGGGACATCTCCTGTTAAATATTTGCGTAATTTGCCTGATAGTGTAGATGTAGTATCTATCTGGGGAACATGGCATAGCTTGACGCCATCTCAAATGGAGGATTTGCGTTATATACAAGAAGTGCACGGAACAAGAGTGACATTTACTATATTTTCTCATAATATGGCAAACTTTCCGGGCAATTTTGAGAATATAGCCGAAAATATTCCGGCCGCAGCCAAAGCGCTGGCAGATAGTATCTTTAAATATGGATATGACGGCATTGATTTTGATCATGAATGTAGTGGGAGTGATTTGTTTAATAATGCCGTGAATATGACTACATTATTAAGAGAAATGCGTTCGAATCTGGGGGAAGATAAACTTATTTGTGTGGATGGATTTGTTGAGAAAATAACGGAAGAAGGCTGGGAATATGCTGATTATGCGGTTGCGCAGGCATATAATACTAAATCACCGACATCGTTACAGAATCGTTTTAATACAGTCAGTAAATATTTGGCTCCCGACAGATTTATAGTGACGGAAAACTTTGAAGATCACTGGGCTACAGGAGGAGATAAGTATTCTGATCCGGAGTTAGGAGTTATTCCATCGCTGATCGGTATGGCACGTTGGCAACCGAATAATATAACAGAAGGACAACATAAAGGCGGTGTGGGAAGTTACCACATGGAGTATGAGTATAATCATACCGATGTTGAATATAAATATCTTCGTGAGGCCATTCAAATCATGAATCCCGCAAAGAAATAATCTCTAAAACAAAAAATATATGAAGGCGAAATACTTATTATTAACTATATTTTGGGTTGGTATATTGTCAGCTTGTACGAATGTAGAAACATTCAAAGATGTTTTGTATTTTACCGGTACAGAAGATTCTCCTGCCGTTAAGTATACGATAGATGGGCCGGCTGAAATTGGAGTGACAGTCTCTGCTTCTTGCCAGGTTACGAGCGATCAGATCATAAGAGTACGGGTAGATCAGGATAAACTCGAGGGGTACAATGCGTTGTATGGGAAGAAATATAAAATGGTCCCGACTAAAGACTACATGTTATCTAATGATGAAATTGTATTGAAAGCGGGTGAGAATATTTCAGAGCAATTGATTTTTTCTTTGTTGAGAGCTTCTAATTTTGAAGAAGGGGTTACCTATTGTGTGCCTTTAACCATTACAGATGTAACGGGTGGTATGCCTGTATTAGATTCTTCCCGGACGGTTTATCTTGTATTAAATCAGGTGATGGTTGTCAATGCTGCTAATCTTTCTAGAACGAATATGCAGCTTCCTTTTGAAAGCGATCCTTCATTGGCAGCTGTTCCGCAAGTGACAATGGAAGCAAGAGTCAAGGTTAATAAATTTGCTTCTAGTAGTCCGTTTATTAGTACGGTAATGGGGGTAGAAGAAGAGTTCTTATTGCGATTTGGAGATACGACTATTAAGCCGAATCAGATACAATTGGCTGGTGGCGGTTTTCCAGTGACAGGAAAGACTGAATTTGAAGTTGATAAATGGTATCATCTTGCAGTTGTATTTGATGGTTCTACGATTAAATTATATGTAAATGGTGAATTGGATGGACAAGTAGATGCGCCACGCGGTCCTGTTATCTTGTGTGGAAACACAGATAAACGTAGATTCTGTATTGGTTCTTCTGTGAACTCCCGTTATTTGGATGGATCTATAAGTGAGGTTCGTGTGTGGAAGAGGGCTTTAACACAGAATGAAATTCAAAATAACATGTGTTACATTTCTCCTGATTATTATCAGGATATGGTTGCCTATTGGAGATTCAATGAAGGTGGTGGTGCTGTAATTAAGGACTGGACTGGTAATGGCTGGGATATTAGCAGAACTCTGAATTGGACTGAAGGAGTACGTTGCCCGGAATAATGGATAGTTATTAACTATGTAATTAATAAAGTATGAAAAAACTATTATTATATTTTATGTTTGCCACAGTAGCCTTATGTACTGCTTGTGGTGACGATGAAGAGACGGCTTTCACGGATATCACCGAAAATCCGTTTACTGATATTGCTGTCAGTAGTGAATTGATGAATGAAGAAGGAACGATTGTGCTTGATGCAATTGGTGCTACTACTACTTTGCGGATTAATGGCATTCCTGAAAATGCGGGGAGTATGGAAGATTTTTCTTTCAGATTCCGTTCTGGTAATGAGAAAATTTTTACTGTAGACATGGATGGTGTAATCACTAGTGTAGCCAGTGGTGAAGCTGAACTTAGCATTTGGATGGTAGATAAGTATAATGTAATACAGCTGCAGAAAACATGTAACATATTTGTAACTGCTAAAGTTGCTGACATTGTGATTCCCGGTGGTGTCGATGGGTTGACTTTGGAACTGGGAGCTGTTTATGACTTGAATTCCAATGTTACCGTACTTCCGGAAGGGGCAACTGACAAAACCTTGTCATATACTATAAAAGAAGGTGAAGATGTTGTTTCATTAGAGAATGGCATACTCAAGGTCTTGGCTCAAGGCACAGCAGTCATTGGAATAGCTGCTAATGATAATAGCGGGGTTGAAACAGAGCTTAATATAACAACAACGCCTTGGTACTGTCGGGATACTTGGACGGTAGGTACTTCAATCTTCTATGAAACAACAGGTACTAATTATGCTCCGGATAATGAAACTGGAAAACCGGAGGATATTCTGGACGGTAAAGGAGAGACTTTCTTGTCACTGATAAAGCCGGGTAAGGATTATGGTGACTGTGCTACTCCTGCAGACCATCTGCTTTATTTTGTTGTAGATATGAAAGAACCGAAGTTATTTAATGTAATCGAATGGAAGAATCGCTTTGGTAATACAGGTGTGACTGGGGTACATTTGCGTTATATCCGTGTGTTGGGAAGTAATGATAATGTTGACTATAAGGTAATTGCGGAAAAAATAGATCTTGATTACACAAATATTGAAACAGCCCAATTACTGCCCGTTAAAGAATCTGAATACCAATATGTGAAAGTAGAATTTACTGGTTGGGTATTTAATCCGAACAGTGCATTGCAAGTGGGAGATTTCAGATTGGGTATACAGTAAGAAGATTGTTTAGGATAAGATAGTTCTTTAAAATCTTGATTTTAAGATTCACTCTCGCTACTGGTATTTTGTAGCGAGAGTGTTTTCTTTAGGAGAAGTACAGATACGAAAGGAAGATGTATGGAAAAGAGAGAATATTCCTTCTAACAGGAGTATCCTCTCTTTCTTCACTTAAAACCTAAACCTTTTTTCTAAATTACTTGCTATTATAAGCCACCAACATCCAAACCAACTTTTCCTGTTCTTTCAGATAATCGCTCATCATCGAAACGGTTACCTCGTCTCCGGCTTGTGAAGCAATAGACAGAATCTTGCGTTCTTCACCGATCAGATAACTGATAGATTGAAGGATGCTGTTCAGTGCTTCATCTCCATTACTTACCTTGTCCACTTCATTGATACCGGCAACTTTCAGATAATCACTGAACTTATTGGCAGGAGTGCCGCCCAACATCAGGATACGTTCTGCGATTTCGTCCACCTTTTCGGCAGTGTCGTCATACATCTTTTCGAACTGGCTGTGGAGAACGAAGAAGTTGTGTCCTTTGATATTCCAGTGGAAACCGCGAAGATTGGTGTAATACACTTGGAAGTCTGCTAATAGTTGTTGCAAAGATGTTACTACGTTGTTTGCTCCTGATTCGTTCAATTTGATAAATTCTAAAGTCTTCATAATCTTATTGTTTTTAATGATTTATATTAATTTTCTTTTTTTCTGTACGACAAAGATAAGGCGAAAAGTGCTTGCTGTCAAACTGAAAATTTCTATCTTTGCATAGATACAATCTATAACATCAAACAATTTGATAGATGACAATACAACAATTGGAATACATATTAGCCGTTGACCAGTTCCGGCACTTTGCCCGCGCAGCGGAACACTGCCGGGTGACGCAACCTACATTGAGCGCCATGATTCAGAAACTGGAAGATGAACTGGGAGTGAAGCTGTTTGACCGGACAATGCAACCTGTTTGTCCGACAGCTATCGGGCAAAAAATAATAGATCAGGCTCGTGTGATTCTGGCGCAAGCAGCACAGGTAAAGGAAATTATCAGTGAAGAAAAGCAATCATTATCCGGCGTATTCCGTTTGGGAGTATTGCCGACAATTGCACCCTATCTGCTTCCGCGCTTCTTTCCGCAACTAATGGAGAAGTATCCCGAACTGGATATCAGAGTTACGGAAATGAAGACCCAAGACGTCCAACAAGCATTGCATGCCGGGGATTTGGATGCAGGAATCATAGCCAGTAAACTGGAAGATACGTTCCTTACAGAAGAAACACTGTTTTATGAGCAGTTTTACGCTTATGTATCCAAGAAAGAACCCTCTTTCAAACATGACCTTATCCGCACTTCCGATATAACCGGTGAACGCCTTTGGCTACTGGACGAAGGACATTGTTTCCGTGACCAACTCGTCCGTTTCTGCCAGATGGAAGCTGTGAAAGTCAATCAGATGGCTTATCGCCTGGGAAGTATGGAAACCTTTATGCGCATGGTGGAAAGCGGAAAAGGAATCACCTTTATTCCCGAACTGGCAGTATCCCAGTTGACAGAAGAACAACGGAAATTAGTACGCCCGTTCGCCATCCCGCGTCCGACGCGTCAGGTTGTACTGGCTACAAGCAAAGATTTCGTGCGTCACAGCCTTCTCTGCGTGCTGAAAGAAGAGATAAAAGCGGCGGTACCTAAAGAAATGCTGACTTTACAGTCTATCCAATGTTTATTGTAACTCCATGCTTGTAGTCCATGCAATGTTTCTTATAACCCGTCCGGATTCCTTTTATGCTCTAATCTTCTTGAACCATTGACCTATCTCAGCTCCTTTGAAATAAATAATCAGGGAGCTGACGATAATAATCATTCCTGCCACCGTACTGAATGTCGGATATTCGTCAGGGAGCATAATCCAACTCAATACCGCACCGAGAATCGGATTAATCAGCCTGCACATATTAATATCGCTGACCTTCGCTCCCTTACTTTGCAGAGCGATAAACCAAAAGCTGAAAGCAAAAACAGAAATAAACACCAGAATACCAAGACTGATATAAAATCCGCCCGGTTTTCCGATAAATGAATGATAACCTTCCGTACCCAGTCCTACCATATATATCAGCAGACCACCGAAGAACATCTGCACAGCATTCAGGAAAATAGGATTCACCTTTCCCTTATCTTCCGAAACGGAGATGGCGGAATACCCTTGAAAAATAATACTAAGCAGCAATAACACAATACCTGTGATTCCCTTCCAATCGAGCGGTGCGCCGTCACTTCCCATTCCTATAATAAGGAACAAGCCGATGAGGCTGACTACAAGACTTATTATTTTATGGATATTCAGCCTGTCATTACTAGCAAGCAGATGTGCCAGTAACACATTGATAAGCGGAGTCATCCCCATGATAATGGATGAGATAGCCCCGCTCACAAAATCCACGCCGAAGTAGAAAGCCGTGTATCCCATAAACATATTGATAAGAATCAGGTTCATAAACAATCTGCTGTGCTGACGTATTTCCTTCCACATCCCTTTGTGCCAGGTATAGGCGAAGAGAATGATCCCCACGGTAGTAAAACGGATTCCGGCAAAGTTCATCGGAGTAAAATCGTAGCTCAGTCCCTGTTTGATAAATGGATTGACTATAGCCCATAAAACAGAGGCCAATATGGCATAAAAAAGTCCTTTTTTCATTCGGTGTAATTTTCTATATTCGAAAAATGCCGCAAAGTTAGTCATAATTATACATATAGACTTTGATTTCCGCAGTAAATTATTTATTTTTGAAAAATAATACATTAATAAATTTTTGATTAGTTATGAAAAAGTACATTGCAGAAATGATTGGAACGATGGTGCTCGTCCTTATGGGATGTGGTAGTGCCGTCTTTGCAGGTGGTTTGGCCGATACAGTAGGCGCTGGCGTGGGAACGATCGGTGTGGCTTTAGCTTTTGGTTTGTCCGTAGTGGCAATGGCATATGCTATCGGTGGTATTTCGGGCTGTCACATTAATCCTGCCATTACATTAG
>ERZ791872.1463-NODE-1463-length-14419-cov-5.087510_pt1 | contig 14419 bp, 18 predicted proteins | sample MGYA00510279_ERZ791872 | MGnify/ENA primary metagenome ERZ791872 (study PRJEB30046, sample SAMN00792103) | human gut metagenome | study: EMG produced TPA metagenomics assembly of the A metagenome-wide association study of gut microbiota in type 2... | reverse complement strand
GACTGTTTCCGCCCATGAAGGAGTTTTTGGAACATTTACAGACAAAGGGATTCCGGAACCGCCGGGTTGGTCTTATTGAAAACGGCTCTTGGGCACCTGCTGCCGCGCGGCTGATGCGCACCAAACTGGAGGAGATGAAGGATATCCACCTTTACGAAACGGTAGTGTCTCTGCGTGGTGCATTGAACCAAACCAGCGAAGCGCAGATGGACGCTCTGGTGGCTGAGCTCTGCGCGGAGTAGGCGGCGAGTCTGGCTTCGTCCGGCCGCCCGATGCCTCAAAAGCAAAACATCGTCGCTGATTTATTTAGACAACAATATGGCGTTGAGTGATGCCGAAGCTTTGAAGATGGATCGAAGCGCAGCCGCAGAGAATATCTGCGGCTGCGCTTTTTGCATTTTGACCATGGTGCAAACGGATGGCTTTGACCGTTACCCTCGATTTCTAAGGAGACACGAAGTGTGCTACATGGAAGCGTATCATAGATCTGCTCCATAGCCACGCCCTCACTGCGCCAGCGTTTCCCGGATAGCCGCCGTCCAAGCCCTCCCGGGTCTCCACTATTCCCGCCTTTTTCAGCACCGCCTGCACCCGGCGGACGCGGGTGGGATTGGTGCAGATGTTCTCCGCCAGCGCTTCGCTGCTGAGGGAGCGTTCACTGTGGCTCAGGCAGACCAGCGCATGGACGGCCAGATTAAAAGAACTGTCCACAATCATCCCTCCTTCACAAGCTCGTAGGGCCAGTCGATGACACCGCCGAGACGGTATGCGCTTTGTCCAAACTAGATGTCTACCAGAAGATCACGGTAGACCTGAAGATGGATGAGTTGGACGTGACTGCTGCGGAAAACAAGGCTACCTATGAAGAGATCCGGGAGTACGTCAAGGAGCACACCGGTCTGAACGTGAGCAACCTCTATATTGCACAGGTCAAGCGCAAGTGCGGCATCAAGGAGCGGCAGAACTACAACAAGCCTAAGGCTGAGAACCCCAAGCAGCTCAAGTGCCCGCCGGAGAAGGAAAAAGCCATCCGGGAGGCACTGAAGTATTTTAAGATGATTTGAAATAAAAAAATAGACGGATGTCTGTCAACTGGCAGACATCCGTCCGTTTTTATGATAATCTGTTATGATCGCAGTTCCTCAAGCAATGCCGTGCATCCTTCCAGTATATCCTGCCATGTGGCTTCAAAATCTCCTGTGAACCATGGGTCTGCCACTTCACGGGGATGATCCGTATGCGCCATCAGCAGCGAGATTTTATGCTGTGGGTCACCGCCGACAAGCCGCAGAATGTCACACAGATTGCTTTCATCCATGCCAATCAGATGATCATACCGTGCATAATCCAGCCGAGTCATCTGCCGGGCGGTCTTGCCGTTGCAGTCGATGCCATGTTCTGCCAGCTTCTGCCGCGCAGGAGGATAGACCGGATTTCCGATTTCCCATGCACTGGTGGCGGCTGATGCGATTTCAAATTGCTCGGAAAGACCTGCCTTGGACACAAGATCTTTCATGATGGATTCGGCCATCGGGCTTCGGCAGATATTTCCGAGACAAACAAATAAGATCCTGGTCATGCCGGGTCGTTCTCCTTTTGGCTTACAAAAATATAGCCGCCGTGGGTGGTGCGGATAAAGCTGCCGCAGCCGGCCAGCTTCTTTCGCAGATTGGAAACGGTATTTGCCACGACCTTTAAGGTGTCGTTACAGTTTTGTCCCCACACAGCACGAAAAAGCTCTTCTTTTGAGAAGATTTGTCCTTCGTGGGAAGCAAGCATCAGCAGCAAATCGAACTCCAGTCGTGTAAGGGAGACTTTTCTGCCGTTGCACGACACTTCGTGGGTCATTCCATCCAGTGTAAGCCCCGGAAGAACCAACTTCTCCCATGAATCAATGGATATTTGCTCTGCCTCGATGTGCTCTCGTTCCAGAAGCATCCGGATCTTCTGCTCCAATTCCGGGTCAGGCTGTCGGGTTTTTATAACGATCATGGCAAACTCCTGCGTGTATTTTACTCTGCGGCGGTATCCATTTCCCGGAGCAGGTTTACCATCTCGATGGCACTGACCGCGCAGTCATAGCCTTTATTACCTGCTTTGGTGCCTGCCCGCTCGATGGCCTGCTCGATGTTTTCGGTGGTCAGAACACCAAAGAGGACGGGAACCCCGCTTTCCAGCGAGACCGTGGCAATGCCTTTGGAAACCTCATTGCACACATAGTCGTAATGGCTGGTAGAACCGCGAATCACTGCACCAAGGCAGATCACAGCATCATACTTTCCGCTTTTTGCCATTTTAGAGGCAACCAGTGGGATCTCAAAAGCACCCGGAACCCATGCAACATGAACATCAGCGTCCTGCACATCGTGCCGGAGCAGGCCGTCCATTGCTCCGCTCAGAAGTTTGGACGTGATAAATTCATTGAATCGGGCAGCTACGATACCGACCTTGATATTCTGAGAAACCAGCTTGCCTTCAAATGTTTTCATTTTTAAATACCTCTTTCGTTGTTAATATTCCAGAAGATGTCCCATCCGTGCCTGCTTTGTTTTCAGGTAAAACAGGTCATACGGGGTCGCCGTCATCTGAATGGGTACGCGCTGGGAGATCTCCAACCCAAACTCGGAGAGCTGATATACTTTATCCGGGTTATTGGTAAGCAGACGCAGACTTTTTACGCCAAGTTCCCGGAGGATCTGTGCGCCGAGATAATACTCCCGTTCATCTCCATGGAACCCCAGAGCGAGATTGGCTTCCAGCGTATCCATGCCCTGCTCCTGAAGTTCATAGGCACGCAGTTTGTTGATCAGACCGATGCCCCGGCCTTCCTGCCGCATATAAAGCAGGATGCCCCGGCCTTCTTTTTCGATCTGTGTCATGGCAGCGGCCAGCTGCTGGCCGCAGTCACAACGCAAAGAGCCAAATGTATCTCCTGTCAGGCATTCCGAGTGGACGCGGCACAGAATATCCTTTCCATCGCCAATGTCACCTTTTACCAGTGCAATGTGATGCTCTCCGTTCAGGCGGCTCACAAAACCATAAGCTCTGAAGGTGCCATACTTGGTGGGCAGGTTCACTGCCGTCACCTGATCGACCAGTTTATCGTGACACTTGCGGTACTCCTGTAAATCACGGATGGTGATGAATTTGATCTGGAAACGCTCTGCCAGCTTTGCCAGTTCAGCGGTGCGCATCATCGTGCCATCCTCCCGCATGATCTCGCAGCACAGGCCGCATTCTTTCAGCCCTGCCAGACGGCACAGGTCAACGGTTGCTTCCGTGTGACCGTTGCGCTCCAACACACCGTTCTTTTTTGCCAGAAGGGGGAACATATGGCCCGGTCTGCGGAAATCTTCTGCTTTTGCGTGATCGTCCACACAAGCCATCGCCGTAATGGAACGCTCTGCGGCAGAAATGCCTGTAGAAGTAGAAACGTGGTCGATGGACACCGTAAATGCCGTTTCATGGTTGTCGGTGTTATGCTGCACCATCTGCGGAAATTGCAGCTTCTGGACGAAAGCCTCGGACATCGGCATACAGATCAGCCCTTTGCCGTGGGTCGCCATAAAGTTGATGTTTTCGGTGGTGGCAAATTCGGCAGCACAGATGAAGTCCCCCTCGTTTTCACGGTCGGGGTCATCCGTTACCAGAATGATTTTTCCTTGTCTCAGGTCTTCCAAAGCTTCGGGAATGGTATTGAAGTTCATTGTAAACGCTCCTTAAAAGCCGCAGCGCAGCAGCATTTCTTTTGTGAGTGTGTTTTGTTTCGGTGCTTCCGGTTGAAGCAGCTTCTCAATATATTTTCCGACAACGTCGGTTTCCAGATTGACAAAATCTCCTTTGTGCCGCTGGTGCAGGTTCGTCTGACGGACAGTGTGCGGTATCGTGGACACGGCAAAGCCCGTGGGTTCCACTGCAGCCACGGTCAGGCTTATGCCATCCACCGTGATGGAACCCTTTTCGACGACATAGCGAAGGATCGCGGGATCCGCATGAATGGTGTACCAGACAGCGGTATCGTCCTTTCGGATGTTGGCAATGCGTCCGACGCCATCCACATGGCCTGCTACGATGTGTCCGCCAAAACGTCCATTGGCAGGCATGGCACGTTCCAGATTGACCGCACTTCCAACGCTGAGCTGTGCAAGCGCAGAGCGGTTCAAGGTTTCGTGCATGACATCTGCAGCAAAGCCATCCGGAAAGAGCTGCCTGACGGTCAGACAGATGCCGTTGACGGCGATGCTGTCACCGATCCTGGTTTCTTCCAGAACCGTTTTTGCACGAACAGTCAGTACGGCGGAATGCTGTCCCCGATTGATGGATTTTATTGTTCCGACTTCTTCCACGATTCCGGTAAACACGGGTACTCCACCTCACTTTCAATCAGGAGATCCTCGCCCAGACGTTCCAACCGGCTATTTTTCAGCTGGAATGCTGCATCCGGGAACGAGACACCTGCGCCCTCAATGGGCGTTTTGGCATCTCTCCCCCCAAACAGCTTCGGGGCAATGTAAGCCTGTACCTGCTGCACGATGCCGCTTTCCAGTGCAGACCAGTTCAAGGTTCCGCCGCCTTCCAGCAGAATGCTGTCGATCTGCTCCTGCCCCAGCTGTTCCATCAGTTGCAGAAGATTCACATGACCGCATTGCTCTTCCAGAAAAAGAATCCGGCACCCGGCCTGTTGATATGCCGCCTGCTTCTCTGGGTCGCCGCAGCAGGTCGCAAGAATGGTGGGGACCTGTTTGGCGGTCATGACCACCTGTGATTGCAGCGGTGTCCGCAAATGTGTATCACAGATGATCCGGACGGGATTACGGCCACCCTCTATCCGGCAGGTCAGCAGCGGGTCATCTGCTAGGATGGTTCCGACTCCCACCATAATGCCGCGGAATCGGTGCCGCTGCCGTTGAACATGATTCCGGGCAATTTCCCCGGTGATCCATTTGGAAGCGCCTGTGTATGTGGCGATTTTTCCGTCCATCGTCATGGCGTATTTCATGGAAACGAAGGGGCGTTTTGTGGTGATATAGTGGAAGAATACCTTGTTCAGCGCATCGCATTCCTCTTGCAGAACATTTTCGATCACATCTATGCCATGTGCACGCAGGAACGCAATTCCTTTTCCAGCCACCAGCGGATTCGGGTCAGCAGAACCCACGACCACCCGGTGAATGCCCGCGTCCAGAATCGCATCCACGCAGGGCGGCTGCTTTCCGTAATGGCAGCACGGCTCCAATGTCACATACAGGGTCGCTCCCTGCGGATCTTCGGTGCAGGATGCCAGCGCATTGCGCTCCGCATGAGCCTGACCGTATCTCTGGTGCCAGCCCTGTCCGATGGTCCTGCCCTCTTTTACGACCACGGCACCCACCATCGGGTTGGGAGATGTCCATCCGCAACCCTTTTTTGCAAGCTGCAAAGCCAGACGCATATAATCTTCGTCGTTCATCGTGTCGCCTCCAAAAGAAAAAGCCCTGAACAAAAACGTTCAGGGCAAGCCGAAAAGACACAAGGGACTCTTGTGCAAAAAAGAAAGCTCCAGAATGCAAACGCATCCCAGAGCAGCCTCCACAAGCACAGAACCGTGCGGGCTCTGCGCTTGGTATCTTCTTTCATCCAGACTGTACTGTCGGCTTCGGAGTTTCACCGAATCATGCCTTACGGCTCGTGGGCTGTACCACCGGTAGGGAATCACACCCTGCCCTGAAGATTTATGATTCAATTACAGCGGCATTATAGCACGGCTCCTTTCGGATTGCAAGGGCATTCTGCAAACCGGGACGAAACCGGGATGAAGCGAATCGCTACAACAATAAAATCACATCGTCCGTAGGACAATGTGAACGGAGAATCCAAAGGGGCGCGGGTCGCCAGTGGCGACCTCAAAATGCGTTGCATTTTGAAGCGCTTGACCGAGCCGACAGGCGAGAGCAGCGCCCTTTGGCACACGACTTTGCTTGCAAAGTCTATTCCGAACAAGACGGTACGAATGGAAGGTGCTGGAAATGGTAGCAGAAAAGACCAAGGTCTACACATGAAGGTAGATACCACTGCCATTGAGCAGGAGATCGCCGCCTATGAGAAGCAGCTACGGCAGCACTACTCCACAAAATCCCGGCTTATGGAGGAGATCGACAGCCTTGACCCGGACGACCGGCACTTTATCGCCCGAAAATCTGACCTTGACGACCGCCTTTATAAGATGTACGATAAAACCGAAGAGGTGGAAAATGGACTAATGGATGCCCGGGCAAAGAAGCAGGCCATTGAAGCCGACAAAATCACAGGCGACAACATCTATAAGATCCTGATTTGCTTTGACAAGCTTTATGCCACCATGACCGAGGCGGAACGCCGCAGACTGGTGGAAATTTTGATCGACGAGGTGCAGATCTACCCGGAACGCCAGCCTAATGGACAGTGGCTGGAGTCCGTCCGGTTCAAGCTGCCCATCATCGACCATGACCTTGAATTGAGTTTGGACAATCAGGATCGTGTCGAAGTCGCAGACGCTCTGATACCCCAGCGCCAGCAGCTTTTGTGCAGCATCCTTGCTGCGGCGGCCGCTGCGGCAGTAGATCAGCAGCGTCGCCTCCTTATCGGGCAGCGTCTCGGGCATTTCGCTCCCGATGCTCTCGTTGGGCACAAGGACGGCGTTTTCAATATGCCCGCCATCGTATTCCTCCCGGGTGTGGACATCCACCACCACGATCTCCTGCGAGATCATCATCTCATAGGCTTCCTCGGCGCTGATCTTATGATACGCCGCCTTGCCGGGAGCGTCCTCCTCTGTCGGCACCGGCTTGTCCTTGGTTCCCCCGCAGCTCACCAGAAGCAGTGCAAGCACGGCGGCAAGTGCCGCGAAAAGCAATATCTGACGCATAATCAACCTCCAATGCAACTGTGTTTACTGCTGATACAGTTAAAACTGTTAAGGTACTTCGAGGCAGCTTTTGGCGCACAAGCCCTTTGTGGTTGTTGACAGAGAAAAAAATATAGGTATAATAAAAGCAAAATAATAAGACTCATTCTTGCATTTAGAGGGTTGGCGGTATGCCAAAATACGCAGAGGAGATATTGGCCGCCGTAACGGAGCTGCAGCAGCATCCCAAGGCGGAGCAGGTGTTCCTGGAGATGAAAAGGGAGCATCCCAGCATCGCTCTGCGTACGGTATATCTGCCCCCCTGCCGGGAGCAGGAAAAAGACAATCTTATGGAGGAGAAGTATTATGAACGCAAACGTATCTAAGCTGCTCAACGAGCAGATCAATAAGGAGTTCTACTCCGCCTATCTGTATCTGGACTTTGCCAACTACTACGCCGCCGTCGGACTGGACGGCTTTGAGAACTGGTACCGGGTACAGGCGCAGGAGGAACGGGATCACGCCATGCTGTTTTATCAGTATTTGCAGAATAACGGCGAGGGCGTCACCTTTGAGGCTATCGCAAAGCCGGAGTGGGAGCGAGTCGATCACATGACCCCGCTGAAAAAGGCACTGGAGCACGAGAAGCTGGTCACCGCCAGCATCGATGCCATCTACGCCGCCGCACACGAGGTCAGGGACTTCCGTACCATGCAGACGCTGGACTGGTTCATCAAGGAACAGGGCGAGGAGGAGAAGAACGCCGCCGACCTCATTACCAAGATGGAGCTGTTCGGCGGTGACAGCAAGGGGCTGTATATGCTAAACAGCGAGCTGAAGGCACGGGTCTACACCGCGCCCTCGCTGGTGCTGTAAGCCCCGCGCGTCTGCGGGCTTTCGCATCAGGCAAAAGGCAGACTGCATACAGGTGGTCTGCCTTTTCTTCCACCAGACGGTTAGATTGTGCTAACTGCGTATAAAACAGAAAAGACTTCAGAACTTGAACAAGGAAAAGGAGATTGAAACCGTTACCCTCATGGTGCGCCGGTATTGTTGTGGCGTGCATGGGACAAGGGGTGAGGCGCTTTGTCCGGCGTGCAATGCACTGCTGGAATACGCCAGAGAGCGGCGGGACAGATGCCTGCAAGGGAAAATTTAGTGGCACTTTGAATCCTTTCCGAGAGGCACAGTTCGGGGCTTCTTTCTATACGCCGCTTCTGATGGATGCTCTGGAGCATGAAAGCAACGAGGATTACGCATTTTATGCCCGTTGCCGTGGGCTTTCGGAAAAAAGGCTTTTGCTGTGCCATTTTTTTCCGCGGGCAGCGATGGGTTTAGTTCCAAACTTTTTACAAAGCATTGGTTTGGCACTGGCTAACGTAACGGTGATTGAATCCATTTTTTCAATTCCGGGATTTGGTTATCTGATTGTAAACCATGTGCTTGATCGCGATACTCCCATGATACACGCCGAGGTGTTTTTTCTGGCGCTGGCGATTGCTCTTTGCAACATTGTCGCTGACTTGGTGCAGTGGGCAATCGGGCGTAAAAAGGGGGTGGCGTAAATGAAAACGAAGCGTTTTCGGAAATGGTGTGCGATTTTCATTCCAACCCTTGTGATTATTTTCTTTTTTGCCGGATTTTTATTTGCACCCAACGATCCAATGAAATCAAACTTGTTGGAGAGATATGCTGATCCCAGCGCAGAATATCCGTTTGGTACGGATGCTTTAGGGCGCTGCATTCTGTCACGGATTCTTTATGGTGGCTGGACAACGCTGGGGATTGTATTAGGAGGCTCTCTTATTGTTTTTCTGCTTGGCACTGTTATCGGAATGGTGACAAGCCGAGCCGTTATGAAAGAAAATGCACTTATTGATGGCCTGATTAACGCTGTTACGGCCATCCCCCCGATTGCGTATCTTCTTCATCGGTGGTAGAAGTCTGGACGGGCTGCTCCACTTCCTCCGTAGGCTCACCGCCATAGGCAAAAGCAGGAGCCGCCATACCAGTGCACAGTGCCACTGACAACATCAGGGCACAGAACTTATTCATCATCTTCATTATCGGATTCCTCCTTATCAATGGTCGCACCGACTGCGGACAGCGCAGCCGGGGTCGGGGTGGAAGTTGCAGACTGGCGCAGCAGGGCGGCAAGCTGTTCCGGCGTGACCTTGGCGGTACGCACCATCTCGTTGACCTCGGCAGCTTCTGCTTCCTGAATCCGCCGCTCAAGGCTTTCAATGCGAGTGTTGATCTTAATGCGACGCTCCCTTTCCTTTTCCAGAGAAGCGCGCAGTTTATCGAGTCTTTCGTTCATTTCTTCCTCCAATCATTTTGAAAGCCGTCCAAAACCGGACAGGTATTTCTGCCAGTAGGACGAGTGAATGTTTGCGTACTTGATTGGGTCTCCGGCACTGACCATCATGCCGTTGCCAAGGTAGTGGAGTAGGAAAGTGCCGCCTTATCGCATTTCTGCGACAGGTTTGCACAGACCTCTCCCAGAACCGTGCTTGCGCCTCTCAACGCACACGGCTCCCCATTTTTTGCTCCATTTCAAAAGTTATTCCGTTTTAGTTCCATGGATTTACAGGAAAGCGGCTACCAATTTTAGCAGAGAGCGGGAAAACAGAGCTCAAAAGGTGCTTTATGGGGCTTCATTAGCTGGAAGCCTGATTTTATTAGCTGGAACTGAAAATTCTGCTAATGGCATTAGCTGGCTAATTTTGGTGATAGGTTCAAAATGAAAAATGCGAAGATCGTCTTTCATATGGAAAAATGACCTTCGCATTTTCTTAAAGGGATACCCCAGACAGGATTCGAACCTGCGGTCTCCTCCTTAGGAGGGAGGCGCTTTATCCAGCTAAGCTACTGAGGCATATTATGTATTATCGTTGATTTTTTGAAATCCAACGCGCTTGGTAACGAATATGCAGAATGATTTTCACACCGAAGTGACCGACTGCGTTGCAACCGGAACGGTGTTAAACTTGTTGCATCAAAATTTGTTGAGAAAACCGTGATTCTCGGTCTTGCATTTGATTAGAACAATCACTTCTGCCCCCAAGGTATCCGGTTGACCGAATTCTTAGGAGGCTTGCGCTCTATCCAACTGAGCTACGGAGACGGATACCCTATTATAATACAGCATTTTGCGGATAAAATCAAGTTGAACCGGCGGGCAAAATGGTGTATGCTATAGAGGAAATGAAAATAGCCGCGGCAGGCTTTGCCGCGTGCGGAGGAGCTTATGGAAAAAGCAAAAGGGAAAAAGCTGTTTTACCGCCCGGCGGGCAAGCGCAAGGGGATGTATACGCCTACGCAGATCATCTGTGTGAGCTTTGTCATCGTGATCGCGCTGGGCACCTTTCTGCTCAGCCTGCCGGTTGCCAGCAAGCACGGGCGGCTGGATGTGCTGAATGCCATGTTCACCGCCACAAGCGCTACCTGCGTTACTGGTCTGATCGTGCGGGATACCTGGACCCAGTTCACCTACTTTGGGCAGGCGGTGATCCTGCTGCTCATTCAGGTGGGTGGTCTGGGGTTGGTCACCCTCACCAGCTTCTTCGCGCTGGCTATGCGGCGGCGCATGGGCTTCCGCGATCTGCGGCTGCTGGGAGAAAGCGTCTCAGCGGACGGATATGCGCAGGCCAAGGACGTGCTGAAGATCGTGGTGGGACTGGCTGGCCTGTTTGAAGGCATTGGCATTGTGCTGCTGATGTTCGCCTTTGTGCCGCAGTTCGGGCTGGAAGGCATCTGGGTGAGCGTGTTCACGGCCATCTCGGCTTTCTGTAACGCGGGCTTTGATCTGTTTGGCCGGTTCGGCCAGTATTCCTCACTGGCACCCTATGTGAACAATTACTATGTTCAGGCCGTTGTGATGTTCATGATCATCTCCGGCGGTCTGGGTTTCATGGTATGGGTGGAGATCGGTCAATACCGCAAAAAGCACCGGCTTTCCCTGCAGGCCAAGGTGGTGCTGAGCTTCTCGGTGATCCTGTGGCTCGGCGGCGCGGCGCTCATCGCGCTGATGGAGTGGAACAATCCTGCCAGCATGGGCGGGCTCTCTGTGCCCGGCAAGCTGATGGCGGCGCTGTTCCAGTCGGTGTCCACTCGTACTGCGGGCATGAATACCATCGACCTTGCGGCCTGCGGCCCCATCACCAAACTGCTGATGAGCGCGCTGCAGTTCATTGGTGCGGCACCCGGCTCTACCGGCGGCGGCGTGAAGGTGACTACGTTCGCTGTGATCATCCTGACGATCCGCAGTGTGGCTCAGGGCCGCGATGACTGTGTGATCGCAGAGCACCACATCGAGTCCAAGACGGTTTATCGTGCTTTGACCATTATCGTGCTCGGCGGGCTGGCGGCGGTTGGCTCGGCTGTGGTGGTGTACTACAACACTTCGGAGGCGGTATCGGTCATTGACGCTATTTTCGAGTCCTGCTCTGCCTTTGGCACAGTTGGCCTTTCGGTGGGCGTTACCGCTCAGCTGAACCGGGGCGCAAAGATCCTGTATATGCTGGTCATGTTCATGGGCCGTGTCGGCCCGGTGTCGCTGGCCATGAGCCTGACGGCAAAGCCGGATGACAACAAACGGAAGATCATGCCGGTGGGGCATATCAACGTTGGTTAAACGATTTTGAATGCCCTCCTAGAGTTGCGGCTCCCAGCATCCACTTCATGCCTTGAGCGGCATTCGTGTCTTGCTGGCCGCGGCCCCAACAACTCCTCCCTGCTTCTGCCGCAGGCAGCGGTCGTCGTCGTTGTACTCTGGGCATGTTCGGTGGAATTTGATTTTTATTTTTCGCATTTGTCACAGCCCCGACGCTTGTCAGGGCGAATCCCTTCCATCTGCTAACGCAGATCGCTCGCCTGCTTGAAAGCCCCACTGGGGCTTTCATTGCTACGCAACCGCAGGGCTGCTCCAAATGCATTTTCACGAGTGGAGTCGTAGAAATAAGCGTCAGAGTATAATAAAAGTGGGTGCTATCCGAAAATAGCACCCACTTTTTGTATATTGAAAAATAAAATTTACTCTGCGTACAATTTGATGATGTTCAGCAAGATCTCAGTGCAGCGGTCCATGCGCTCAGCGGTGATGCACTCGCATACGCCGTGGAAATTGAAGCCGCCGGTGCCCAGATTGGGGCAGGGCAGGCCTTTCCAGCTCAGCATGGCACCGTCGGTGCCGCCGCGCACCGGAATTTCCTCCGGTTCCAGCCCGGCCATGCGGGTGGCTTTGCGGGCGGTCTCTACTAAGTGGAAATGCGGCTTGATTTTTTCCAGCATGTTGCGGTAGCTGTCCTTGATCTCCACGGTCACGGTGCCTTCGCCGTACTTTCCGTTCAAAAATTCGGCAATATCCAGCATGTTGTCCTTCTTGAACTGCAGCTTTGCGGCATCGTGGTCGCGCAGGATGTAGCCCAGCTTTGCGGTGGTCACATCGCCGTACATCTGGCACAGGTGGTAGAAGCCCTGACGGCCCTCGGTGGTCTCCGGCCGGGCCGTGACGGGCAGAGCACCGTGGAACTCCATTGCTACGTTGGAAGCGTTGATCATGGTGTCCTTGGCGGTGCCCGGGTGCACCGAGAAGCCGCGGATGGTCACGGTGGCGGAAGCGGCGTTGAAGTTCTCGTACTCAATGGAACCGGCATCGCCGCCGTCCACCGTATAGGCAAAGTCGGCACCGAAGCCCGGAATATCGAACAGCTCTGCACCCTCGCCGATCTCTTCATCCGGAGTAAAGGCGATACACAGCTTGCCATGGGGCAGGCCTTTTTCCTGAATGGTTTCAACAGCGGTCAAAATTTCGGCAATACCGGCCTTATCGTCGGCACCCAGCAGGGTGGTACCGTCTGAGGTGATGAGGGTCTCGCCCTTCATGGAAGTAAGGAAGGGGAACACAGAGGGCTTCATCACCATGCCGGTGGCGGGCAGAGTTACGTCGCCGCCGTTGTAGTTTTCCCACACAACGGGCTGCACATTCTCACCGCTGGCATCGTCGGCAGTGTCCATGTGGGCGATCAGGCCCAGAGCGTGTTGATCCTCACAGCCGGGCGTGGCAGGCAGGGTGCCATAGACGTAGCAGTGCTCGTCCACATGGGCATTCTCCATGCCGAGGGCCTTCATCTCCTCCACCAGCTGGCGGGCAAGGTCAAACTCCCGTTCAGCGGAAGGGTGCGTACCGGAGTTTTCGTCCGAGGTGGTATGCACCCGGACATAATTCAAAAGCCGTTCATAAGCGCGCATAAGGCACACTCCTTTTATATTTCAGTGATGTATACTTCTCAGTTCTTTTATCATACCCTCTTTTCCGACAATTTACAACTGTTTTGCACGCATTCATATGGAAAGATGAATCCTCATTTTTAAGATGAACAAAATTCACGCAGTAAAATGCATCCATCTGTGCAGAACGTGTTACAATAGGTACAAAATAAGCCGGGAGGGAAGTTTTATGGCAACAAAAGTCTTTTTTTACACCCTGCGCCCCTACGATGAGCTGGGCATCGCGCAGCGGCTGGCACCGAAGCTGGATGTTGAGTTTGGCTCTACGCAGGAGTATCCCACGCTGGAAAATGCTGAACTGGCAAAGGGCTATGATGCCGTGTCGGTAACGCCTTGCGATATGAGCGCGCCTATGGTCAAGCGGTTTCACGAGCTGGGCGTAAAGTCCATCTGCTGCCGTTCCATCGGCTACGACCACGTAGACCGCGAGACGGCCCGGGAACTGGGCATGAAGGTGGCCAATGTGGATTATCCGCCAAACGGCGTTGCAAACTTTGCCATTATGCTGATGCTGATGAGCCTGCGCAAGGCAGGGCACATCCTCAAGCGCGGCGAAGCGCAGGACTACTCCCTGCAGGGAAAAATCGGCCGCGATATTTCCAACTGCACTGTGGGTGTGATCGGTACGGGCCGCATTGGCCGCACGGTGCTGCAGCATCTGTCCGGCTTTGGCTGCCGCCTGCTGGCCTACGACCTGTACCCCAACGACGAGGTAAAGAAGATCGCCGAGTATGTGCCGCTGGAGACCTTGCTGGCGGAGAGCGATGTCATCACTCTGCACACCAACGCTACGGAGGAGAATCACCATCTCATCGACACCAAAGCAATTGAGAGTATGAAGCCGGGCGTGACCATCATCAACACCGCCCGCGGCAAGCTGATCGACAGCGATGCACTGATCGCCGGGCTGGAAAGCGGAAAGATTGGCGCGGCGGGTCTGGACGTGCTGGAAAATGAGAACGGCCTGTACTATTATAATCGCATGGGCGATGTGATCCCGAACCCGGAGCTGGCGGCTCTGCGCAGCATGCCCAATGTGATCCTGACCGACCACACGGCTTTCTACACCCACGAGGATGTGGAGAGCATGGTGCGCGGTGTGCTGGAAAGCGCGGCTGCCTTTGAAAAAGGCCAGCCCACCCGGCATGATGTGACGGACCTTTGATTTGTCCGGCAGACGATTTTGAATGGCCACCGTTGCATTCTGGCCATCTTCAACGGAAACAGTATTTCTGAATAGAGCAGATCCCGGCAGACTGCGGTCTG
>ERZ791872.1460-NODE-1460-length-14443-cov-2.329024_pt1 | contig 14443 bp, 16 predicted proteins | sample MGYA00510279_ERZ791872 | MGnify/ENA primary metagenome ERZ791872 (study PRJEB30046, sample SAMN00792103) | human gut metagenome | study: EMG produced TPA metagenomics assembly of the A metagenome-wide association study of gut microbiota in type 2... | reverse complement strand
AACGCCATCGCCTACAAAGAACAGCGAGATAAAAAAGTCAGTGAGCTGAAGCAGGCGACCGCCACCATTACTGACATGCAGCAGCGCCAGCGTTCTGCTGATGCACTCGATGCTAAATACACGAAGGAGTTAGCTGATGCGAAAGCTGAAAATGATGCTCTTCGGCGCAAGCTTGATAATGGTGGTCGGGTGTTCGTCAAAGGAAAATGCCCTGTGCCATCCTCAGCCGAAACCTCCAGCGCCTCCGGCATGGGCAATGATGCCACCGTCGAACTCTCTCCAGTTGCTGGACGAAACGTTCTCGGTATCCGGGACGGAATTATCCGCGACCAAACAGCACTGAGAACGCTTCAGGAATACATCAGGACGCAATGCCTTCGATGATAGCGATAATTTTACTCATCATCCTTCACATCTGGCTCTGTAGACAGGATGGTGATCACTTCTGGAGTGAATCCAGATTAAACATCTCATTGCTGATGCTTGATATTGAGCATCTTGCGCGCGGTAAGGGGCTGCGTTGAGATAAGAGCCAGTCATTACAAATACCAGGATTTAGCCTCGCATTCGCGGGGCTTTTTATTGCCATTACAAAAGCCACTCCCTACAGAGTGGCTTTGATAATGGCTTATACCCTACACGGGATAGCTTAACTGATATCCCTTTTAACGGATAAAGGTATTCAAGCCTGACACATCATGCGCTGTATCGTCGCCGTATTCCCGTATTAACAGAGACCGTAGCCCGACGGGGAACTCCTTCTGCGCGAGTGTGCGGGAATAATCAAAAACGATGCACACCGGGTTTTTACCGCGTTTATGGTTCGCGGGTTTGTCTCTCATGCTCGCCAGTCCTGTGCGGGGGTGGAAGAAACAGGACACTTACACAGATTCTTGTGGGCACGATGCTATGCCTTTCTGGATTATCCCGATGCCATTCATGCAAGGCGTTGTATCAGACGTTCGTCAGAGCTGTCAGGCTGACGGGTCCTCCCGGTGGGGTGGCCTGCCACGGGGCGGGAGCGTCGCGGAAAAAGGCTAGTTTTTGAAATTTCATTCGTCATCACCACTAATGTAATGTATTGATATTACAGTGGTTTTATTTTTATGGTGTCGATTTTGATTATTTTTTGTTCATCACTAACACCGTTTGCCTAAAGTTGTTCGCAAGATGCATGTTTAAAACATTCTGGAGCGGGTATGGATCGAGAGTTAAAAAATCTGACGCTTAATATCAGTCAACTGGCGGCACTGTCAGGTGTACATCGCCAGACTGCTGCGGCAAGGCTGCAAAATCTACCCGTTGCAGGGGGGCATGAAAGCAACCTCAAGCTTTATCGGGTGGTTGATATTGTGTCGGCATTTCTGGCATTACCACCGCCGGTTGCAGAAGGCGAAATGGACGCGCATGAGCGCAAAGCCTGGTATCAGTCTGAACGTGAGCGTCTTAAGTTCGAACAGGAAACGGCACAACTCATTCCGGCCAGTGATGTCAGACGGGAGTTTGCCATCTGGGCAAAAGCGGTCGTGCAGGTGCTGGAGACATTACCGGATATTCTTGAACGTGACTGCGGTCTGCAGCCTGCCGCTGTGAGCCGTGTTCAGTCCATTATTGATGATCTGCGCGATCAGATAGCCCTGCGGGTGACTGAAGCAGGTGCGGATGATGAGGAGGAATTACAGCAGGAGGAGTAATGCTGAATCAGGAAACCGCAAAGGCAGCACGAACCGATTCAGGTTATATCCTTCGCGCACCGAGACGAATGCGGGTTGCTGATGCCGTTGCTCAGTATATGCGGGTGCCCATGGGGGCCGGGAACTCAGTCCCGTGGGATCCGCTGGTGGCACCGTATGTTATTGAGCCGATGAACTGCCTGGCCTCGCGTGAATACGACGCAGTGATATTTGTTGGCCCGGCACGAACCGGCAAGACTATCGGCCTGATTGACGGCTGGGTGATTTACAACGTGATTTGCGATCCTGCTGATATGCTGATCATTCAGATGACGGAGGAAAAAGCCCGCGAACACTCCAAAAAACGACTCGCCAGAACGTTTCGCGTCAGCCCGGAAGTGGTCAGTCGCCTGAGTCCGAACAAAAATGACAACAACGTTTATGACAGAACATTCCTTGCTGGCAACTACCTGAAAATCGGCTGGCCGTCAGTCAATATCATGTCCTCATCAGATTATAAATGCGTCGCGCTGACGGATTATGACCGTTTTCCGGAAGATATTGATGGCGAGGGGGATGCCTTCTCTCTTGCCTCAAAACGTACCACCACATTTATGTCCAGCGGTATGACGTTGGTGGAGAGTTCCCCCGGCAGGGATGTGAAGGATGTGAAATGGCGACGGACTTCACCGCATGAGGCTCCACCAACCACGGGGATCCTGTCGCTCTATAACCGTGGTGATCGCCGTCGCTGGTACTGGCCCTGTCCACACTGTGGTGAGTATTTTCAGCCCTGCGGCGATGTGGTTGCTGGTTTCCGTGATATTGCCGATCCCGTGCTGGCAAGTGAGGCGGCTTATATTCAGTGTCCTTCCTGTTCAGGACGGATTATGCCTGAACACAAACGTGAGCTGAACGGACGTGGGGTCTGGTTGCGGGATGGTGAATCCATCAATGCGGATGGCAGTCGTTATGGTGATCCCCGACGCTCACGTATTGCGTCATTCTGGATGGAGGGTCCGGCAGCTGCTTACCAGACACTCTCGCAACTCGTTTACAAACTGCTTACTGCAGAACAGGAATACGAGACAACCGGAAGTGAAGAAACACTCAAGACGGTTATCAATACCGACTGGGGATTACCTTATCTTCCCCGCGCCAGCATGGAGCAACGAAAAAGTGAACTGCTTGAGCAGCGGGCAGAGCCAGTTCCTTCCCGCAGTGTGCCGGATGGCGTTAATTTCCTTGTGGCGACAGTGGATGTGCAGGCGGGACGTCATCGCCGTTTTGTGGTTCAGGTAACGGGCTATGGCAGCCGTGGCGAACGCTGGATTATTGATCGTTACAACATCACGCAGTCATTGCGCGGTGACAGCGACGGGGAGAGCCAGCGAATTGATCCGGCCAGCTATCCGGAAGACTGGGATGTCCTGCTGACGGATGTTTTTCATAAAAGCTGGCCGCTGGCCTCCGATCCTTCTCAACAAATGCGACTGATGGCAATGGCGGTGGACTCCGGCGGTGAAGACGGGGTCACTGATAATGCCTATAAATTCTGGCGTCGTTGCCGTCGTGATGGCCTTGGTAAACGTATTTACCTGTTTAAGGGCGACAGCATCCGGCGCGCAAAACTGATCACCCGTACATTCCCTGATAACACCGGACGAACGGGCCGACGGGCGCAGGCCGCAGGTGATGTGCCGCTCTGGCTTCTTCAGACGGATGCACTGAAAGACCGGGTGAATAACGCGTTATGGCGTGACTCGCCAGGTCCCGGCTATGTGCATTTCCCTGACTGGCTGGGGAGCTGGTTTTACGACGAACTGACGTATGAAGAGCGGAGCAGTGACGGGAAATGGAGTAAGCCGGGTCGCGGTGCCAACGAAGCTTTTGACCTGATGGTGTATGCCGAGGCTCTGGTCATTCTGCATGGATACGAAAAGATCCGCTGGCCGGATGCACCGGAGTGGGCGAGCCGGGAAACCTGGCTGGAGTGTGTCCAGGACAGTACCGAACCGTCATCCTCACCGGAACCGGTATCCACGCCTGTTAAAAAACAAAAACGGAAGAAAACAGTAACTGACGATGTTAACCCCTGGCTGACTTCCGGAGGATGGTTATGAACCAGAATGATATCGAAGCCATGATTCAGCGTTATATGGAAGCTGAAATGGCGGTGCTGGACGGAAAATCCGTCACCTTTAATGGTCAGCAGATGACCATGGAAAACTTATCTGAGATCCGGCAGGGACGGCAGGAGTGGGAGCGCCGCCTTGCGGCTCTGATTACACGACGACGGGGGCATCCCGGGTACCGGCTGGCGAGGTTCTGATGGCAATTCTTGATGATGTGATTGGCGTTTTTTCCCCTGGATGGAAAGCGGCAAGGCTGCGTTCCCGTGCGGTGATCCAGGCTTATGAAGCCGTAAAAACGACGCGGACACACAAAGCCCGACGGGAGAACCGAACTGCCGACCAGCTAAGCCAGTACGGGGCCGTGTCGTTACGTGAGCAGGCCCGTTACCTTGATAACAACCACGATCTGGTTATTGGTGTATTTGACAAGCTGGAAGAACGGGTGGTGGGGAAAAACGGGATTATTGTCGAGCCACATCCGGTATTACGCAATGGGGCCATTGCCCGTGATCTGGCAGCGGAGATTCGCACCCGATGGAGTGAATGGTCTGTCAGCCCGGAAGTCACCGGGCAGTTTACCCGTCCGATGCTGGAACGTCTGATGCTGCGTACCTGGCTGCGCGATGGTGAGGTGTTTGCCCAGATGGTTTCCGGGCGCATAAACAGCCTGACGCCTTCTGCCGGTGTTCATTTCTGGCTGGAGGCGCTCGAGCCAGACTTTATTCCCATGACCAGTGATGAGAGCAACAGGCTGAATCAGGGCGTGTTTGTTGATGACTGGGGGCGTCCCGAAAAATATCTGGTGTATAAAAGCCGTCCCGTATCCGGACGGCAGATGGAAACCAAAGAAGTGGATGCAGAGCGAATGCTGCATCTTAAATTTGTTCGCCGTCTGCACCAGATGCGCGGGACGTCTTTGTTGTCCGGTGTGCTGATCCGCCTCAGTGCCCTGAAAGATTATGAAGATTATGAGCTGACTGCAGCAAGGATCGCCGCTGCTCTGGGGATGTACATCCGCAAAGGCGACGGGCAGAGCTATGAACCGGATGGTAATGGCAGCAAGGATAAGGAACGCGAGCTTACCATTCAGCCAGGCATTATTTACGACGATCTGAAACCCGGCGAAGAAATCGGAATGGTGAAGTCGGATCGCCCCAATCCTAATCTTGAAACTTTTCGTAATGGTCAGTTGCGTGCAGTGGCGGCTGGCAGTCGTCTGAGTTTTTCCAGTACAGCGCGCAACTATAACGGCACTTACAGCGCCCAGCGTCAGGAGCTGGTTGAATCCACTGATGGCTACCTGATCCTGCAGGACTGGTTTATTGGTGCCGTCACCCGCCCGATGTACCGTGCCTGGCTGAAACAGGCTGTGGCATCCGGTGTTATCAGGCTACCCCGCGATCTTGACCGTTCTTCACTGTATACCGCGGTGTATTCCGGACCGGTGATGCCGTGGATTGACCCTGTTAAGGAGGCTGAGGCCTGGAAAATCCAGATTCGTGGTGGAGCGGCGACAGAATCAGACTGGGTACGTGCAGGTGGTCGTAATCCGGATGATGTCAAACGTCGGCGCAAGGCCGAAATTGATGAAAACCGCAAGCTGGATCTGGTATTTGATACCGATCCGGCCAGTGATAAAGGAGGCAGCAGTGCCGCAACGAAACGACAGGAGCCGCAGCACACCGACGACCAGTCCGAAGAATAATTCCTGGTTCAGGATGCAGGCTGGTCACCAGAGTGACGCGGATATTTATATTTATGACGAGATTGGTTTCTGGGGTGTTACAGCGAAGCAGTTTATCAGTGATCTGAATGCACTGGGCGATATCACCCACATTAATCTCCATATCAATTCACCGGGTGGCGATGTCTTTGAAGGCATCGCCATTTTTAATGCGCTGAAAACACATGGTGCGTCCATTACCGTTTATGTCGACGGTGTGGCGGCGTCAATGGCGTCGGTCATTGCGATGGTGGGAAAACCGGTCATTATGCCGGAAAACACCTTCATGATGATTCATAAACCATTTGGCTTTACGGGCGGTGATGCGGAGGACATGCGCACCTATGCCGACCTGCTCGATAAGGTTGAGGCGGTTCTGTTACCCGCTTATGCACAGAAAACCGGGAAAACCACCGATGAAATTGCTGCCATGCTGGCGGATGAGACCTGGATGTCCGGTGCCGAATGTCTGGCACATGGATTTGCTGATCAGGTGACGCCAGCCGTTAAGGCAATGGCATGTATTCAGTCAAAACGTACAGAGGAATTTAAAAAGATGCCGGAATCCATTCGAAACATGATTACTCCGCCACGCAACAGTGCTCCACGCGTACAGGATAATGAACCTGCAGCCTCCCGGACGCCAGTGCAGGCAGCAGCACCCGTGGTGGATGAAAACAGTATCCGTGCGCAGGTACTGGCAGAGCAAAAAGCGCGTGTAAACGGTATTAATGATCTGTTTGCCATGTTTGGCGGGCGTTATCAGACGCTGCAGGCTCAGTGTCTTGCCGATCCTGAATGTTCGCTGGAGCAGGCCCGCGAAAAGCTGTTGAACGAGATGGGGCGCGAGTCCACGCCATCCAATAAAAATACCCCGGCTCATATTTATGCCGGTAACGGTAATTTTGTGGGGGACGGGATCCGCCAGGCGCTGATGGCGCGTGCCGGATTTGAAAAAACCGAACGTGATAATGTCTACAACGGGATGACCCTGCGTGAATATGCCCGTATGTCACTGACTGAACGGGGTATTGGGGTTTCCGGTTATAACCCGATGCAGATGGTCGGTGCGGCGTTCACACACAGTACGTCTGACTTCGGTAATATTCTGCTGGATGTTGCGAACAAAGCCATTCTGCAGGGCTGGGAGGATGCCCCTGAAACCTATGAACAGTGGACGCGGAAAGGTCAGTTGTCTGATTTTAAAATTGCCCATCGCGTGGGTATGGGGGGCTTCAGTGCTCTGCGTCAGGTGCGTGAAGGGGCGGAATATAAATACGTCACCACCGGAGATAAACAGGCCACTATTGCACTGGCGACCTATGGCGAGCTGTTCAGTATCACCCGTCAGGCCATTATCAATGATGATCTGAATATGCTGACCGATGTCCCGATGAAGCTGGGCCGTGCGGCGAAATCCACTATTGCCGATCTGGTTTATGCCATTCTGACGTCTAACCCGAAAATCTCCACAGATAATGTAAGTCTGTTCGATAAAGCGAAACATGCAAACGTACTGGAGAGCGCTGCAATGGACGTGGCATCGCTGGATAAAGCCCGCCAGTTGATGCGCGTTCAGAAAGAGGGGGAGCGTCATCTGAATATTCGTCCTGCGTTCGTACTGGTACCGACGGCGATGGAGTCTGTTGCTAACCAGGTCATTCGCTCCTCAAGTGTCAAGGGGGCTGACATTAACGCCGGTATTATTAACCCGGTGAAAGATTTTGCGACCGTTATTGCAGAGCCTCGTCTTGATGATAACAGCCAGACCACCTTCTACCTGGCTGCGTCAAAAGGCTCCGATACGATTGAAGTGGCTTATCTCAACGGTGTGGATACGCCATATATTGATCAGATGGAGGGCTTCAGTGTGGATGGCGTGACAACGAAAGTGCGTATTGACGCCGGTGTCGCGCCAGTTGATCACCGCGGTCTGGTGAAATGTACGGCGTAAACGTCGCAGACAACAACTCTGATGGCCCGTAAGGGCTTTTTTTGTACCTGAAATCAGCCCCTGAACGGGGCTGTGCGGAGACAGTTATGGCAAAGAATTTTGTAGAAGAAGGAAAAACGGTGGCGATTGTTGCCAGTGCAGCCATCAGCAGCGGAGATCTGGTGCAGGTGGGGGATGTTTTTGCGGTGGCGCTGACCGATATTCCACAGGGTGAAACAGGCGACGGCATGACCGAAGGTGTGTTTATGCTGCCTAAGCTGAAAACGGATGACATGAAAACGGGTAAGAAGGTTTATCTGAAGTCCGGAAAAGTTCAGCTGACTAACAGCGGCTCTGATCCGCTGGTCGGGGTTGTCTGGGCAGATGCCGGAACCAGTGCAGAAGAAGTGCCGGTAAAACTCAATGTCTGATCCCTTTTCCCGGCTGGCAGCGCGTATGGATGCGATCACGGTCAGAAAGATGGGAAAGACAGCCTCGATTAATGATGCCGATATGACTGTGATCCCGGGAGAAACACTGGCAGAGCTGAATGCTCTGTCCGGACCTGCGGTCTCTCTGGTGGTGTTTTCTTCGCGATACCGCCCACGGCGCGGGGATCGCGTTGTTTATGACGGACAACAATGGACGGTCACACGGCATGAACGTTTTAACGGTAAGCCAATGATCTTTATTGAGTAAAGAGGTGTGGGATGAAGGGGCTTGAGAATGCCATCCGTAATCTGAACAGCCTTGATACCCGTATGGTGCCACAGGCCAGCGCATGGGCGATAAACCGTGTGGCACAGAAAGCGGTCTCGGTCGCCACCCGGCAGGTTGCCGGGAATACCGTTGCGGGAGATAACCAGGTGAAAGGGATCCCCCTGAAACTGGTACGTCAGCGTGTTCGGGTGTTTAAAGCCAGTCCGTCAGGAAAAATGACGGCCAGGATCCGCGTTAACCGGGGCAATCTGCCCGCTATTAAGCTGGGGACAGCCCGGGTCAGCCTGGCCCGGCGTGGTGGAAAACTGCAGTACCGTGGCAGTGTGCTGAAGGTGGGTAAATATCTTTTCCGGGATGCGTTTATTCAGCAACTGGCGAATGGTCGCTGGCATGTGATGCGGCGTATTGATGGCAAAAATCGTTACCCCATTGATGTGGTGAAAGTCCCGCTGTCCGGACCGCTGACACAGGCATTTGAAGATGCCCGCGACCGCATTATTGCTGCGGAAATGCCGAAACAGCTGGGGTATGCACTGAAACAACAACTGAGGTTATGGCTGACCCGATGAACCGACATACACAAATCCGCCAGGCCGTACTGGCACGCCTTCGGGAACAGTGTGGAGACAGCGCCACGTTTTTTGACGGGCTTCCGGCATTTATTGATGCGCAGGAACTGCCTGCCGTGGCGGTGTGGCTGAGTGATGCTCAGTACACCGGAAAAATGACGGATGAAGATGACTGGCAGGCTGTTCTGCATATTGCTGTCTTCATCCGGGCACAGGCACCGGATTCAGAGCTGGATACGTGGATGGAGAGCACCATTTTCCCGGCTCTGAATGATATACCGGCACTTTCCGGACTCATCGACACCCTGATCCCTCTCGGTTTTAACTATCAACGTGATAATGAGATGGCCACCTGGGCGATGGCGGAAATCACGTACCAGATCACGTACACGAATTAAAGGAGGTGGCAATGACCACACCAAATCCACTGGCAAAAACGAAAGGTGCGGGAACGACGTTCTGGATGTACACCGGCAAGGGCGATGCGTTTGCGAACCCTTTATCGGACACTGACTGGCTGCGTCTTGCGATGGTGAAGGATCTGCAACCTGGCGAAATGACCGCTGATGCAGAAGATGACACTTATCTCGATGATGAAGATGCAGACTGGAAAACGACAACCCAGGGGCAGAAATCCGTCGGTGATACTTCGGCGACGCTGGCCTGGCGTCCGGGTGACAGCGGGCAGAAAAAACTGGTTCAGTTGTTCGACTCCGGTGAAGTCTGCGCGTTTCGTATCAAATATCCCAACGGCACTGTTGATGTTTTCCGTGGCTGGCTGAGCTCACTGGGTAAAACCATTGCCTCAAAAGACGTGATGACCCGCACAGTGAAAATCAGCGGTGTGGGGCGTCCGCATCTGGCAGAAGAAGGCACTGAAACCGTGGGCGTTACCGGGCTGACGGTGGCACCGGCATCTGCCAGTGTAAAAGTGGGAGCAACCACCACGCTGACCTTTACAGTAAAACCTGACGGAGCCAGTGACAAAGCGATCAGTGTGCATTCGACAGATCAACAGACTGCCACGGTGACCCTGAACGGGCTTGTGGCCACGGTGAAAGGCGTGAAGCAGGGCAGTGTCAGCATTGTGGGCATGACTTCTGACGGCGATTTTGTGGCAGTGGCTACGGTGGCCGTCAGCGCCGCAGGTTAACAGGACGATACTCATCATTTGCCCCGATTATCCGGGGCTTTTTTGCAGGTGGAGAACATGATGTTTCTGAAACAGGGCACGTTTAATTATGAAAAGCAGTCCGTGGTGCTCAGTGAGCTGTCCGGGCTGCAGAGAATTGAATATCTGGCGTTTGTTCAGCAGCGAACGGCAAAGTTTGATGCCGAAGAGGGAGAACTGCCGGAGGCTGAACGACAGATTGCTTTTCTGCGGATGGGGATGGATATCAATGCCTGGCTGGTTTCCCGCTCACTGTGGAATGCGGAACAGTCTCAGGATGTTGAGACGCTTTGCGCATCCGTTATTACAACATGGTCGTATGATGCCCTGGGAGCGGGGGCGGAGATGGTTCTGTCGCTGAGCGGTATGGGAGCCATTGAGAATGCCGGGGATTTGGAGCATGAGGTGCTGACGCCGGAAAAGTCCTGACGCGGGAAATGCAGTTTGTCATGCGGCTTGCCCGGGAGTTCCGGCGGGCAGACTGGCGGCGGATGCTGTCGGAAATGTCGGCCACTGAGCTTGGTGAATGGGGCGATTATTTCCAGATGCAGAGCTTCAGTGATGTGTGGATGGATGCGCAGTTTGCCTCGCTGAAGGCATTGATCGTGAGAATGGTGTCCGGTAGCAGTGATGCTGCGGTGGCTGATTTCAGCCTTTTACCGGAAGAGAACGGGATACCGGAGCGAACGGACGAAGAACTGATGCATCTTGGGGAAGGTATTTCCGGAGGTGTGCGTTATGGACCAGATAGCCAACCTGGTCATTGATTTGGGGATTGATGCGGCAGAGTTTAAAAATGAAATTCCCCGTATCAAAAACCTTCTGAATGGTGCAGCCAGCGATGCAGAACGGTCTTCTGCCCGTATGCAGCGTTTTATGGAGCGTCAGACTCAGGCCGCCCGGCAGACAATGCAGGCGGCTTCTTCGGCTGCAACAGCCGCATCCGTCCATGCGCAGACGGTGGAGAAGAGCGCACAGGCTCATGAACGCATGGCCCGCGAGGTGGAGCAAACCCGCCAGCGTATGGAGGCACTGAGCCAGAAAATGCGCGAGGAACAGGCGCAGGCCATGGCTCTGTCGGAGGCTCAGGATAAAGCGGCTGCCGCGTTTTATCGTCAGATTGACAGTGTGAAACAGGCCAGTGCGGGACTGCAGGAATTACAGCGTATTCAGCAGCAGATCCGACAGGCCAGAAACAGTGGCGGGATTGGTCAGCAGGATTATCTGGCGCTGATTTCTGAGGTTACGGCGAAAACCGGTGTTCTTACGCAGGCTGAGGCAGAGGCTACCCGACAGAAAGTGGCGTTTATCCGTCAGCTTAAAGAGCAGGCAACCCGCCAGAATCTTTCTTCTTCTGAGTTGCTTCGTGCTAAGGCTGCCCAGCTGGGGGTAAGCAGTGCTGCAGAAGTGTATATCCGCAAAATGGAGCAGGCAGGAAAAGCCACGCATTCGCTGGGTCTGAAAAGTGCAGCGGCCCGCCAGGAGATAGGCGTTCTGATAGGTGAACTGGCTCGCGGCAATTTAGGTGCGCTGAGGGGATCCGGGATAACGCTGGCTAACCGTGCCGGATGGATAGACACACTGATGTCACCGAAAGGCATGATGCTTGGCGGGGTTATTGGCGGTATTGCCGCGGCTGTCTATGGTCTGGGTAAAGCCTGGTATGACGGTCAGAAGGAGGGGGAAGAATTTAACCGCCAGCTGGCGCTGACGGGGCATTATGCCGGAGTCACTGCCGGGCAGCTGTGGACGCTCAGTCGTGCTATTTCCGGGAATGGTATCACGCAACATGCTGCAGCCGGTGCGCTGGCTCAGGTGGTGGGGAGTGGTGCATTTCGTGGAAACGATATCGGTATGGTGGCGAGAGCTGCCGCACAGATGGAGCGATCGGTTGGCCAGTCGGTCAGCGATACCATAAATCAGTTTAAGCGGCTGAAGGATGATCCTGTAAATGCCGCGAAGGCTCTGGACAATGAGCTGCATTTTCTTACTGCCACTCAGCTTGAGCAGATACGCGTCCTTGGGGAACAGGGGCGGTCCAGTGATGCGGCACGGATAGCCATGTCTGCACTGGCAGAGGAAACCGGTCGGCGTACTGCGGATATTGATAATAACCTCAATGCGCTGGGCAGTACGCTGAAGTATCTGTCTGATTTATGGAGTCGTTTCTGGGATGCGGCCATGAATATTGGTCGTGAAGACTCGCTGGATGAACAGATTTCCGCTTTACAGGAGAAAGTGTCGCGGGCGAAAAGACTCCCCTGGACGGCATCATCTTCTCAGGTTGAGTACGATCAGCAGCGTCTTAACGAGCTTCAGGAGAAAAAACGCCAGAAGGATTTGCAGGATGCAAAAGAGCAGGCAGAGCGGAATTATCAGGAGCAACAGAAACGCCGTAATGCTGAAAATGCTGCACTGAACCGGATGAATGAAACGGAAGCAGCACGACATCAGCGTGAAATTGCGCGTATTAATGCCATGCAGTACGCCGATCAGGCTGTCAGGGATGCGGCGATACAACGTGAAAATGAACGTTACGAGAAAGCCCTGGCATCCGGTAAGAAAAAAACACGCGCCCCCCGTAATGATGAGGCCACCCGGTTATTGCTGCAGTACAGTCAGCAACAGGCACAGGTGGAAGGACAGATTGCTGCTGCCAGACAGTCAGCAGGCATTGCCACGGAAAGGATGACAGAAGCGCATAAACAGCTTCTGGCTCTGCAGCAGCGCATCAGCGACCTGGACGGGAAAAAACTGACGGCAGATGAAAAGAGTGTGCTGGCCCGTAAAGATGAACTGATTCAGGCACTGACGCTGCTGGATGTAAAACAGCAGGAGCTTCAGAAACAGACGGCACTCAACGAGCTGAAGAAAAAAACAATTCAGCTGACCAGTCAACTGGCTGAAGAAGAGCGCGCTCAGCGTCAGCAACATGACCTGGATATCGCCACGGTGGGTATGGGTGATCAGCAGCGGCAGCGATATCAGGTACAACTGAGCCTTCGCCAGAAATACCAGCAACAGCTGGAGCAGTTGAGGCGGGATAGTGAGCAGAAAGGGACATATAACACGGATGACTACAGAAAGGCCGAGCAGGCGCTGACGGAGAGCCTGAACAGGCAACTGAATGAGAATCGCCGTTACTGGCAACAGCTTGAAATTGCTCAGGGTAACTGGAAAAACGGTGCCATGCGGGCGTTTCAGAATTTCACGGCAGATGCGGATAATGCGGCAGGCACTGCGGAGCAGATGCTTACAGCGGCATTTAATAGTGCAGGTAATGCACTGGCAACATTCTGTACCACCGGAAAACTGAACTTCAAATCTTTTACCGCCTCGCTCCTTTCTGATCTGGCAAAAATCATGGCTCAGATGTCCATGATGCAGGCAGTTAAGGGGATTGGTTCGGCGTTTGGCTGGGGGAGTGCAGCAACTGCCAGTGTGACGCCCAATGCTGATGGTGGTGTTTATCAGTCTGCTGATTTGAGTCGCTACAGTGGCACGGTGGTTAACCGTCCGACGTTTTTTGCTTTTGCAAAAGGTGCAGGTGTGATGGGGGAAGCTGGGCCTGAAGCCATTCTGCCTCTGCGTCGTGGTGCTGACGGTAAGCTGGGGGTTGTGGCGGATATTGGTGGTTCAGGTATGGCGATGTTTGCCCCGCAGTACAACATCGAGATCAATAACGATGGCACGAACGGGCAGATAGGTCCGGCTGCCCTGAAGGTGGTTTATGACCTCGGGAAAAAAGCGGCAGCGGACTTTATGCAACAGCAGGCCCGTGATGGTGGTCGGTTAAGTGGAGCATATCGGTAATGGAGACGTTTCACTGGAAAGTGCGCCCGGATATGAATGTGGTATCAGAGCCGAAAGTGGTGACAGTGAAGCTGGGCGATGGTTATGAACAGCGTCGTGCGGCGGGACTGAATAACCAGTTGTCGACTTACAGCGTGACGATACGTGTTCGTAAATGTGAACACCCATCTTTGAAAGCCTTTCTGGAACGGCACGGTGGCGTCCGCGCATTTCAGTGGACGCCACCTTATGACTGGAAGCCGATCAGGGTGGTTTGTCGTAAATGGTCGGCAAGCGTGGGGGCGCTGTGGGTAACCATAACGGCAGATTTTGAACAGGTCGTGGCATAGGAGGCCCTGATGCAGGATATTCCACAGGAAACACATCATGAGACGACACGCCTTACTCAGTCAGCCCAGGTGGTGCTCTGGGAAATCGATCTGACAGAGGTCGGTGGTGAACGTTATTTTTTCTGTAATGAGCAGAACGAAAAAGGTGAGCCGGTCACCTGGCAGGGGCGGCAGTATCAGGCATACCCCATTCAGGGGACGGGATTTGAACTGAACGGTAAGGGCAGTGCTGCCCGTCCGACACTGACGGTCTCTAACCTGCACGGCATGGTCACCGGGATGGCGGAAGACCTGCAGAGTCTGGTCGGCGGAACGGTGGTCAGGCGTAAGGTTTACGCCCGTTTTCTGGATGCGGTGAACTTCGTCAACGGAAACAG
>ERZ791872.1442-NODE-1442-length-14684-cov-3.526625_pt1 | contig 14684 bp, 10 predicted proteins | sample MGYA00510279_ERZ791872 | MGnify/ENA primary metagenome ERZ791872 (study PRJEB30046, sample SAMN00792103) | human gut metagenome | study: EMG produced TPA metagenomics assembly of the A metagenome-wide association study of gut microbiota in type 2... | reverse complement strand
CCGGCCCCATAACAGCAATCTCGGCAGTCGGGAAAGCCAGGTTCACATCTCCGCGGATATGTTTGGAACTCATCACGTCATAAGCGCCGCCGTATGCCTTACGGGTAATCACCGTAACTTTGGGCACGGTAGCTTCACAGTAGGCATAAAGTAATTTTGCACCGTTACGGATGATTCCACCGTACTCCTGGTCTACTCCCGGCAGGAATCCCGGAACGTCGACCAGTGTCAGCAGAGGTATGTTGAAAGCATCGCAGAAGCGGACAAAACGAGCCGCTTTGATAGAAGCATTAATATCCAATGTACCTGCCAGCACCAACGGCTGGTTGGCAACCACTCCTACCGTCTTTCCATTCAGCCGGATATATCCGGTGACGATATTCGCCGCAAATTCCGCCTGTAACTCGAAGAAGCTATTATCATCGGCTACGGCTTCAATCATCTCCTTTATATTATAAGGTTGGTTCGGATTGGTGGGAATAAGCGTAGATAGTTCCGGCGTCAGGCGGGTCGGCGAGTCGCTGGTAGCTACAAACGGCGGTTCTTCCATATTATTTCCGGGAAGATAGGAAATCAGTTCACGGATATAGTTGATACATTCAATGTCATTTTCGGCAGAAAGATGGGCTACACCGGATTTGGTCATATGAACACCCACCCCGCCAAGGTCGTCTTTACTGACTTCCTCCTGCGTCACACTTTTCACAACATCGGGGCCGGTAATAAACATATATCCCGAATTCTTCACCATCAGGATAAAATCCGTCAGTGCGGGAGAATAAACAGCGCCACCGGCACAAGGGCCCATTATCGCGCTAATCTGCGGAATAACTCCCGATGCCATGGAATTGCGAAGAAATATCTCGGCATATCCCGCCAAGGAACGGACTCCCTCCTGGATACGTGCGCCACCGGAATCGTTCAGCCCGATGATAGGAGCTCCCATCTGCATTGCCATATCCATCACTTTGCAGATTTTTTTGGCATGCGTCTCGGACAAGGCACCGCCAAAGACCGTGAAATCCTGCGCAAAGACATAAACCAGCCGTTTACCAATCATACCATAGCCCGTCACTACCCCATCACCCGCAAATTTCTGCTTCTCCATGCCGAAATCGGTACAGCGATGGGTTACCAACTTGTCCAGTTCGATAAACGAACCTTTCTCCAAAAGTAAATCGATACGTTCACGGGCAGTCAGCTTGCCCACGGAATGTTGTTTTTCAATACGGGCGTCTCCGCCGCCTTTTTCTGCTTTTCTGTTCAGTTCTTCCAGATTCTTGATAAGCTCTTTCATAGGCTCTATTTATTTAAAGATGTATGTGTGCATAAAAATAGTCCGTTATAAATTAAAATGTTGTCACATTGATTACACAAAGGCACTTTTATATAATAAACGTACGATATTCCGAAAATGTTAGCATTTATGTCTTTAAACATAATTTATCGGCAAAAAATAAATAGAAAAATCTATTTACCGCATCGACCCAAGTGAGACGTTCATTTGTTATACTCATAACAAATGAACGTCTCACTTTTTAAAACCAGAACACTATGACCTTGATTCTTGCTATCATCCCGGTATTGTTATTAATCATATTAATGGCATTCTTCAAAATGCCGGGCGACAAAAGTAGTATCATTTCCTTAGTTGTAACCATGCTGATTGCGCTTTTCGGCTTTGCCTTTTCTGTGGATAATTTGTTTTATTCCTTTTTATATGGAGCGTTAAAAGCAGTCTCCCCTATTTTAATCATTATACTGATGGCCATTTTCAGTTACAACGTATTGCTGAAAACGGAGAAAATGGAGATTATAAAGCAGCAGTTCGCTTCCATTTCCACCGATAAAAGTATTCAAGTATTGCTATTGACTTGGGGATTCGGCGGATTGCTGGAAGCGATGGCGGGATTCGGTACGGCAGTTGCCATTCCGGCAGCGATTCTTATCAGTCTGGGGTTCAAGCCGATATTCTCGGCCACGGTCAGCCTGATAGCGAATAGTGTGGCTACCGCTTTCGGGGCTATCGGAACTCCGGTGCTCGTACTGGCAAAGGAGACGAATCTGGATGTTCTGAATCTTAGTACCAACGTCGTACTGCAATTATCAGTACTCATGTTCCTTATTCCGCTTGTACTGCTTTTCCTTACCGACCCCAAACTGAAATCACTCCCCAAAAATCTGTTTCTGGCTTTATTGGTAGGCAGTGTTTCTTTAGCCAGCCAATACCTCGCAGCCAGATATATGGGAGCGGAATCTCCGGCTATCATCGGAAGTATCCTGTCTATCATCGTCATCGTTCTTTATGGCAAACTGACTGCATCCAAAGAAGAAAAGGCACAGAAAAGCTCGTTGAAGACGAAAGATATCCTGAATGCATGGAGCATTTACTTGCTTATTCTCTTCCTTATTATTCTCACAAGCCCGCTATTTCCGGGATTACGACACACATTGGAGAATAACTGGATAACGAGAATCAGCCTGCCTGTCAATGCTTCCACCGTAAATTATACGATTTCATGGCTGACTCATGCGGGAGTATTGCTTTTCGTGGGTACTTTCATCGGCGGGTTGATACAGGGGGCAAAAGTAAAGGATTTGTTCATCGTACTTTGGAATACGGTGAAACAGTTGAAAAAGACTTTCATCACGGTTATCTGCCTGGTCGGATTATCCACCATTATGGACGCTTCGGGAATGATTGCCGTTATTGCTACGGCACTCGCCACCGCTACGGGAAGTTTATATCCGCTTTTCGCACCGGTCATCGGTTGCTTGGGAACGTTTATTACCGGAAGCGACACCTCATCCAATATCCTTTTCGGCAAACTGCAAGCAAGTGTAGCGGGACAGATTCATGTCAGCCCCGATTGGCTTTCCGCCGCAAATACGGTAGGCGCTACGGGCGGTAAGATTATCTCCCCGCAAAGCATCGCCATCGCCACTTCTGCCGGAAACCAGCAAGGCAAAGAGGGTGAAATCCTGAAAGCAGCTATTCCATACGCATTAGCTTATGTGGTAATTACAGGAATTATCGTCTATATTTTCAGTTAGTTTCCCGAAAAGTATATCTTTGCTGATTACAGCAAAATAAAAGAAAAACTATAACTTACATCCATATATACATAGAAAAGACTTACATCTTCAAACATAAGTCGTTTCTATGGGCAACTAAGAATCATATCACAGAAATACCCAAAACAAGCCTAATATTATTCAAATCTAAAGAAAAAACAGCATAAAGTTTGTATTTATCCAACATTTTCATATTTTTGTATGACATTATTAACCCAAGAAATAATGTTATGAAAACAAAATTATTTTTTAGTTTGCTCAGTGCATTCTTTTTCCTGTCTTTTCACAGTTGTAGTAATGAGGAAGAGTTAGAAAACACACAAATGAATACCAAATTTGAGCTATCAGACTCAAATATTTATGAGGGAATATGTGGAGAATATTCTGTGATAGATTGGAATCGATATGAGAAGGGATATGTTGCTGATTCATTAACAGGCTATGATGTCTGTTCTAAAATGGCGACTCGGTCAGTTGCTGTAACCAATCTCAGCGAGTACAAGCAATTTGTTAGTTGGAATGTAAATGCTGTTGTTTATTTCTGGGCGCCTTGGTGTGGCCCATGTAAGATGATGTCCCCTTATTTTGAAACATTAAATGAAAGACATAAAGATATAGAATTTCTGAAAGTAAATATTGATGATGCAAGTGATATTGCACAATATTGTAATGTTAGCCAGATTCCTACTTTTATATTTTATAAAAACGGTGAAATAATAGATATATTAGTAGGTGCCAATAAAGACAAATTGAAAGAAATGATAAAAAGATATTATTAGTAGAAACAGTAAAAAACTAATATAAAATTCACAACAATAGAACAGGTAATCTAACGATTACCTGTTCTATTGTTGTATCATATGTTTTATTTTGCTCGCGTAAAATGCAATCTCAGTGGAGCTGATTTCATGACAGGGTCTTCTCCAAAATCCTTGTACATGTCATAAATATCTTTCATGAAATCCGTAGGTTCAAAGTCATCAATCGTACATTCCAATATATCTTCTTCACCGGACTGGATAATACGAAAGCCGACAACCGCCGAACGTAATTTTGTATTAGCAGCCGAAAAGTTTACATTAAGAGAGGGAAACTGCAATACGGCAATCTTAGCAATAACCTGTGATAGTCGTGCACTTTCTTCTTCAATAGTTTTTTCGACTTCCCCTTTATAAGTTATCACACAAGACGAAGTTCCGAAATAATTTTTCAAATCACTAGTTAAAGTAGGAGTAAAAGTGTATTCTTCGTGAGAATTTCCTTCAAACTGAATCTTATCTGAAGAATTTCCTGTTGGAAATGTACTCGTGTCCTGTCCCCACATTGTTTCATAAAATTCTGTATTAGAAATCTTATCGAATGCCCAAGTGCCTGTAAGCAAATATGGCCCATTAATAACAATTGTAATGGCAGCATTATCACCATGCGCATATCCATCTCTTTCCGCCAAGCGTAAAACCAGCTTATCCTTTCCTTCTTCCTTTTTCAAAAATTTAAGTGCTACTATACCGCTATTCTTGTTGTTAAGTACTGTTGCATACTTTCCTCCTACAAACTCAAAATGCGTACCTTCAATTGCAGTAGACAAAGGATCGATCTCAATATCCAATTTCGTTTCTTGTGGGACTTTGTAAGGCTTACCCTCCAATGTTTCAAGAGTGATACCATAGGAAGTACTTTCACTTAAAATCCCCTTATCTGCATTAAACGACATAAGAATCGCTTTATTACTAAGCAACTCAACAGTCGTATAACTCATAAGTCCAATTTTAAAGCCATTAGGAACTGTACCTAAATTTACAACTAACTCTTTTACATCATCCCCAATGTTTTCCGGAATACGTTTCACCGAGAGTATAGCTTCTGTTTCACCAGCATTCAACGTAAATGCTTTTTCTGCAACAGTAAAATCTGTTCCCTCCACAGCTGTTCCCGAGAAAGAAACAGGGATAGAAATTGTTGTAGCAGCAGCTTTGTCAGCAATAACCTTTAACTCCACTTCTCCTTTTGCCATAGAATAGCGCGCCTGAGCAAAATTAAGTTCCGACACCGTTACCGGATCATCATCATCGGACGAACAAGAAACCATTACAAGTGAACACACTGTAATTAAACAAAACAACACTTTCTTCATAATCTATGATTTTTAATTAATAATTATTGGACTATATGTTGATTATATTCCTCTTTGACGGCGTCTATCACTGCTATTTCATCTGCATTCAGCACTACGGGTTCAGGAAGTTTATAATAATCATTCACTCCAACAGATTCTATACGTGGCGGTACCTCATCTATATCCTCACAAGCGGAATAAACATTACCAATCAATAACAGACATGTAACCAAAACCCATTTATGCCTCATATTCTTTATCATAATCGTTCTCCTTTTTATTTCTCAATTAATTCCGTATATCCCGGATTTTGTACCAACCCGTCCACCAAGTCTATTTCCCGTGCGGGAATTGGAAGCGTATACATATATTTTTTTGTCACATACTTCCGTCCGTTATATGCCGTCCAGTATTCCGGCATTCCGTTTCTCTTTTGTTCGAAGAAACGATCGCCTTCTAAAAAGAGTTCCTTTCGCCGCTCACGTAAAATCAGCCCCATCAACGGCGTTAAAGCATTGCCTTCTGCGTCAGTCTTGATAACCTCCACATCTTGGATTGGTGGTAGATTATTCATTGTCAGATCTTTGTAATCACTGATACGGTGTGAACGAAGTTCATTGACTGAACGCAATGCCAGTTCCTGTTTACCAGTATGATAATAACATTCCGCTTCCATGAGTTTAAATTCAGCCGCCCGCATACCACAAAAAAACGTTTTTATAGCTATTCTTTTATTATCCACCCAAAGAGCATAACGGATATCACTTATTTTCTCTTCTTCCGTAAATGTATCCAGAAATCTGCGGCTTACCGGACGATATTGGAGATGAGTTTTGGAAGCTGTAATTTCCATAGAACTCGACATACTCCGGTAAGCCTTCAATAACTGGTTACCTGCAAGGTCATAATTGGTGGTCATCATCTTTTTATAAGCTTCACCTCCCAATAAAGTGTACTTTGCCAGTAATCCCTGTACCAATGGCAGAACTTTCTTCCACTGCTTTGTCCAAAAGTAAAGACGAGCCAGATATCCCTTGGCCACGTCTTCTGTAAAACGATAAAGATCGTCGGAGATATGATAAGACAGAGAATGATTTAAATCAGACTCTATTAAATCGATTGTTTCCTGCATCGTACTACGAAGCGGTCTTTCTTCCATATCAAATGTCATTACTAAAGGCACGCCTTGTTGGTTATTCAAATTACCGGTCTGTGGTATTTCGCAATAAAGCCGAAGCAATTGGTAATAAGCAACAGCACGCATGGCATAAGCGGTAGCACGTACTTCATTGGCTTCGGTAGTTCCGCTCTCCTTCATTTCGTTCAAGACTATGTTGCAGTCACGTATTATCTGATATGGCATCCAGTAATACTCAGAAACACTCGCTACATTAAGCCAACTTCCTATATAAATTTGCAAAGCACGTCCACTCTGTGATGTCAGGCAGACTTCAAAATCATCTCCATATGCTGCATCCAGATCTATCAGACTGGATGAATTCCCCAATAATACCTTATCCTCACCCCTATCGATCTCATCCAAATGGTTATGCATTAAGGCGGAGAACTCTTCAGCAGTTTTGGGAATTGTTTTTCCATAAGGTTTGATATCCAAATAATTGCTGCAAGACATGAAGCATAAGATCACAAGTCCGTATATACATAAACTAATTTTTCCTCTCATAGTCTTCCTTTATTAAAATCCGACGGATAGTCCCATTGAGAACGTACGAGGAGTAGGGTAAACTGCTCCCGGAGTCTCGGGGTCAATGCCGGAATAGTTTGTAATTGTAAATAAGTTGCTCATGCTGAAGGATAATGCCAATGAATTGATATGCACTTTCTGCATCCACTTTCCGGCAAAATTGTACCCCAACATGATTGAGCCAAGTTTAAAGTAGGAAACATTTTCCAACATGGAAGCTTTGTTGATAGCATCTGAGTTTACCACATAATCAGACAATCCCAGATAATCACCCCGAGCGTCAATGATGCGAGGATGAGCATTAGTAATCGGATTATCAGGTGTCCAACGATTCACAGCGTCTTTTCGCACATTTAAATAATTTACATACAGATCATTTTCTTGTGTAAAAGGAGTTTCTACGACATGAGCTTCCATTGAAACATAATTTACCGGGCAAGTTATATTATTAAGAATTTTCCCGCCTAAAGAATAAGTTCCCCCGATGTTCAAATGTAACTGTTTATATGAAACAGATATTGAATATCCACCGTTCGTAGGAGCCGTACTCGTTCCCAAGTAAAATGCATAATTATTTTTATCATTGCGGTCGGCGGCAGTTTGAAGCACTGCATCAGGACGGGTTTCATAAGTATAAACACCTATTTTCTTGTCAATTCCCTGTACTTTTCCACTGATAATTGCTCCTAAAGGGTAACCTACATAATTTGTTCCCCAAAAAGATTTATTTCCATTATATTTTAATAATTTGTTTCGGTTATAAGCAATATTGGCAGAAACCGTCATATCCCAATCTTTAGCCTTTACTACATGAGCGTTTAAGGTTACTTCAACTCCTTGGTTCAATAACTCTGAAGTATTAAATGATTGTGTAGAAAATCCGGTTGTATAAGGCACATCAACAGAAGTTACAGCATCCCGTGTACGGCGATCGTACAATTCTGCCTGCAAATGGAAGCGTTCGTCGAAAAAGCCTATGTCCATTGACACTTTCATATCACGTGTCTTTTCCCAACGAAGGTGAGGGTTCGGAGCATTCTTTATCATGCCGATACGATAATAATCAGTATCAGTCCGGCGGAATGACGTACCATAGTCCATTACCAGTTGCGGATAGACACTTTTGTTTATGTTTCCTGTATATCCGAATGCCACACGGAATGACAGACTACTGATTATAGGCTTTAATGATTGCATAAACCCTTCTTGGTCTACATTCCATGATAGTCCCAGTGAACCGGTAGGATTAAACTGTTCTTTGCTACCGAAATTATTAGAGCCGTCGGTACGCCCTGTAAGACTTAAAATATAACGTTGCTTAAACACATAATCAAATGAAAAATAAAAAGAAGCAAAGGCATCTTCCGATATACTTTGCCCCGATAATCCATCCATAATGGCGGCATAAGACAATAGGTCGGAGTATTCCAACTTAGTATCCGACGGATAAGTAGGCATGGCAGAATTACCGGTAACAGGATCATACCCATACCGTTTTTCATAAATACTCTTGGCGTATTGTCCCCGGATTTCACTTCCCAACAAGGCACTGATGTAATGGTCGTCAGCAAATGTATTGAAATAATGTAACTGTCCCCGCAGGTTGTAATTTGTATTGTATGCTGATGATTGCGTAATAGAGCCATATACACGATTAGTGTTATTATCGTTAAAAGGGCGGTCTATCCATGCTGCATAAGTATTCTTCCCGTTAATATTGTCGGACATATCCGCTACGTAGCCATACGAAGCAAGTCCTTCAAAACTCAAATTATCAAAGATGTTCACACTCAGATTGGCAATCAATGAAGCCGAAATATTTTTTGTTTTGCAGGATGTTTCATCTATTTCCCGAATAATATTATATCCTCCTTCCGGCAATTTCCATTTGAACTGTCCATTGGCGTTAGCTATCGAATAATAGGTATTATCCGCCGAGTAAGAACCATCTTCATTATAAACTTTTTCATACGGATTGGCAAAATAAGCATATTTGAACGGATCTACATTCAGTGAAGGAGAGTTGGAATGCTGCATAACCATATCGGCAGTAAAAGCAAGTTTTACCCTTTTATTAGGTTTCATGTCAATCTTGGCACTCACATTGTAACGGTCATAGTCTGTCTTTTTCACTAACCCGTTATTTTGTGAATAGCCAAAAGAGACATAATAGGAATTTTTCTCCGAACCACCTGACAAAGATAAGTAATGGCTTTGTGATATAGAATTCCGAAACAACTCCTTGAACCAGTCGGTGGAATGTTCTCCCAATGCTACAATTTCCGCATCTTGTTGCTCTTTCGTCATACCCGCATATCGCTCATACCCCGAACGAATCATACCGACGACACCTATTACCGGATAATGACCACCTTCTGCAAACCCTTTGGCGGAAAACTCATCCCACAATTCTTGTTCCCAAGCCAACTTCTCTTTAGAATTCATCAGATTAGCATCATGAGGGGGAGCAGTAACAATAGAAACATTCGTTGAGTAATTGATTTGCATCTTACCCTCTCTACCTCGTTTCGTTGTTACCACAATAACTCCGCCTGCTGCACGTGAACCATAAATAGCCGCAGCGGAAGCATCTTTCAATACAGTGATAGATTCAATATCGTTCGGGTTGATACCGGCAATGCCACCAGTGTATATGTCATTAAAATCTCCCGCCTTGATCCGGCTAGTCTCAATACTCGGTATATCCCGTTGTAAAGGTACTCCGTCCACTACCCACAGCGGTTCGGCATTGCCTGTAATCGTATTCGTGCCACGAATACGAATCTTTGCAGATTCTCCCGGACGTCCGGAAACGGCTTTCACATCCATACCGGCAACCTTTCCCTGCATCAACATATCCAGATTGGCGGTAGGGGCACCTTTCAAATCTTTTGCCGTCAATGTAGCCAGTGAACCTGTAGTACGGCGTTTCGTCGTACGCTGGTAGCCGGTGACCACCACCAGATCCAATTCCGACATTTCATCCTCCAAAGTGATATATCCCGAAACAGGCTTTGTCACTTTCATAAACAAGGATTTCATTCCCACATACCTGAACTCAATTTGAGTATTCCTGTCTACCCATAAAGAAACTTCGCCGCGATCATCGGCGACAACTCCCTGTGCTTTTCCTGAAACTATCACCGTAGCCCCCGGCAAGGGATTCCTGTCCGCATCCACTATTGTCACCTTGACCAAAATAGTGGCAGTGCCTTTCGGCGACTGGGCAAACAGCCCTACAGTAATACAACAGAAGCAACTCAATAGACATGTTTTGAAAATTTCCAGATGCTTCATAAGTTTGTCTCTATTTATGATTAATAATATCTGTATGTCTATGCGATTCATGAAGAAGATTTTCCACAAAATAGTAACGGATCAAATTCTGATAATAAGGGCACATCACGCCATGATCCTTCCCCGGAAGGATAAACATGTCAAACCGCTTATTTGCCTTTATCAAGGCATCCGCCAACCGGTAAGTGGAAGAAGGCGGGACATTCTTGTCCACATCCCCCGTGATTAGCATCAGCTTTCCTTTCAAGTTGTTTGCCAATTCCATATTGGTCGGGATTTTCACGGAGAAAGTAGTTTTTCCCGCCTTCGGGTCTGCTTTTTCATCCAATCCATGAAATGTCTCTCCCCACCATTGAATATAAATATTGTTATCGTGATTGCCGGAAGCAGCTACTGCCACTTTATAAAAATCGGGGTAAGTCAACATTGCTGCTACCGTTTGAAAAGCTCCTCCGGAATGTCCGTAAATGCCTACCCTGTCCAAATCTATATACGGATATTTTCGAGCCAACTGTTCTATTACATATTTATCATCTGCCAGCGGATAGTCGCGTAGATTACCATAACTGAAACAATAAAAATCATGACCGCGCAGAGGAGAACTTCCCCTGGGCGCTACATTAATCACGATAAAGCCCAATTCCGCCAAAGACAGGTTTCCATTATCATCGAGTACAAAAGATTGCGGGATCTGATCGTCTTGCGGCCCCGGATATACATTGCTGATTATCGGATATTTCCGGCTTTCGTCCAAACTGGAAGGAAGATACATCAATCCGTATAAGTCCGTTTTCCCGTCAGCGGCTTTCACTTTCAGCAAAGCGGGCGGTTGCCATCCGGCTTGCTGCAAATCGCTGCCATCCATTTGCTCTACCTTATAATTCTTTTCCGTTTTTTCTATGGACAACACATTCATCACCGGAAGCAAATCCATACGGGAATATTGGTCTATTGCATATTTCTTGTCTTCTGACAGGGATAATTCATGATTACCATTACCGGGCGTCAACAAAACCTGCTTCTTACCATCCAGACGCGCCTTGTAAAAGAAAGTATAATAAGGATTTATATTTTCCTCATTTCCATATCCGGCAAAAATAATTTCTTTTCTCAGCGTATCGACACTGACGATACTGCCTGCTACAAGATTCTCACCTGTTGTAATCCGGTTTAACAATTCTCCGTCACCATTGTAGAGATAGTAATTCCCCTTCCCCGTACGTTCCGACCACCAAATGATATACTTGCCCTGTTCCAGTATTTTATAATTGAACAAAGTTAGATTGATATGAGGAGTGCATTCTTCCGAAATCAATTCGACCACTGTTCCATCTTCCACATTAATCCGACAAAGGTCTACTTTATCAGCCTTCCGGCTTCTCCGTGTCATATACAGAGCGGTAGATGAACGGAAAAAGTCCATCGCCACCACTTGGTCAGGATATTTTTCAATAGGTAATAATCTCCCTTCTCCATGATCGGCATTATACCAATATAAACGGTATTGGCGTACTCCGGCATCTCCCGGCATAGGCATCTTGAATGTATTTGTGACAGGCCGCGAATGACCGAGCGACTGAATCAGGCTCACTTCCTTCACTTCGCTCATATCCTGCATCATACAAATATACCGGTGTCCCAACCAGAATCCTCTAGAATTGGCAGGTAGCGTATCTTTCGAATTACGATATGTATAAGCGGCATCCTCTTTCCCGTCGAAAGTGATTCTTTTTACTTTTCCAGACCGGTTATCACGGACAAACAAGTCATAACCACATCCAAGCATAGAATACAATGAATCGGCAGAATGGCAGGGCTGTCTGTGATCCGGTCTATCCATCTTCTTCTTTATCAAAGGCACCTCAGCCAATCGACCATCATTCATAGTATAAACCATTGATTTGCCTTTCTTGTCTAGATAGAAACGGCTGAAATCATTGTTTTCAAACCGGAATCCGTATAACCGGATATTTTTTGCATCCAACGTATCTCCGGTAATCCGGGCATATTGAAGGGCAAACTGTTCATTGTCCTTTATCAAGTTCCGCTTCTTTCCGTTTTTTGCGTTCACCAGATAATATTGTTGCCCGCTTTCGCGCCTTACATCATAAGTAAAGTAATGACTGCCTTTTATCCAATTGGGATAAAGGGACTTCCCTTTTATATATTGTTCCAGCGAATCAGCGGAGAATCTTTCCGCTTTTGTCCAATCAGCATCCTGTGCCGGAGCGGATATAAAGAAAAGGCCTGACAGGAATACAATAACCAGTTTTTTCATTTCTTATACTCCATAGCTAGTTTGACCGCCTGCAATGCGTCTATAATGCCTCCGCTTACGCAGAGCCCTTTTTCCTGCATCGGACGCACGCTTTTTATTAATATCTCTTTTATCTGCGAAGCTTTCAACTTAGGGAAGTAAGCGCGTATCATAGCTGCTACAGCCGTGACCACAGGAGCCGCGATACTCGTTCCCTGCGATTCGGAATATTCGTTTCCCACAGTGACCGATGTTATTTCCGTACCCGGTGCAAAAACATCCACCTCATTCTTTCCATAATTGGAGAAAGAACAGCGTTTTCCCTGTTTATCCGATGCGCCGACTCTCATATAATTTGCGAAAGTATTTCCCGATTTGTCTTTTGCCGAAGGAAAATAGACTACCGTATCAATATTCTTTTTATTATTGCCTGCTGCCTGAACTAATAAGACATCTTTTTTTGCCGCATAGGCAATAGCGTCATTCACCATACCGGCGTCAGGAGATGTATATTTGCCTAAACTCATATTAATGACTTTGGCACCATTGTCCACTGCATAGCGAATGGCACTGGCTACATCCTTGTCATATTCATCGCCATCCGGTACAGCACGGATAATCATCAACTTAGCTTGTGGATAAATCCCCGTCACCCGAGCATCCCCGGTTCCCTGTCCCGCAATCACTCCGGCTACAAAAGTGCCATGGTCACAACCTTCTACTTGCAAAACAGAATTTCCATAGAAACAATCTTTCGGATTCTTCAGGTCATCTCCCATCAACAACCGTTTATCCGCATCATTCTCTATGCCGTCAATACGCTTTTTCATCAAGTCAAATTGCATCCGGTGCGTATTCCTCACTTTTTTCCAAAGTGCGTCCTTGCCTCCTTTATACATATCGACAAACAGTGTCCGGCATGCGTCGTTCCACTTTTCACTTTCTACGGATAAATGCGTAAGTCCATTGACTGTCAATGTATCCATATCAACTCCGGAAGTCGTTTTCAATACAGAATCTATCAGTTGATAGGCAGCGTCTTTCATTGCATTATATCCGAAAAACTTGATATAATTGACAATGCCCGCCTTCTTTTTCATCTTTTCATAATAAGCGTATTCCGCAGTGTCTTTCACTGCCGTCGAATCTATACCTTTATATGTAGGAAAAAGCCGTTTGAATTCACGATATTCTTCCGTACCGGCACTGGTCATATTAAAACTTTTATCCTTAGTTCCCAAGAAGTTCCAACCATGCAGGTCATCAATATATCCATTTTTATCATTATCCTTTCCATCCGCCTTCTCTTTAGGATTCCTCCAAAGAGCAGGTTGAAGGTCGACAACGGTAGTGTCTATGCCGGAATCAATAATGCCGACCACCAATGACTTTACGGGTTTGATTTTCTTTGCTTGTAGAAAAAGGAGCGCTTCGTCCGATCTGACTCCCTGCAAGGTGTCATTGTACATTTTGTGCCAACCGAATGAGGAAGAAACTTGCCCTAAAGAGGGAACCGAGATGCTGAAGCAGGCAATCAGAAGTGCAGCAACACTAAACACTGACATAAACCGTGTCTCTTTCATTTGTGTGATGATAAGCTCTCTTCCTAGCCCCTGAAGAAGAATCCTTAAAATACGAAAGCGTGGGGACTGTTAGCTTATTTTGAGAACCGGGTGCCTGGAAAGACCTTGGAAGCAAAATAAGCAACAGTCTCCCACGCCATATACTATGACGCGAGAGTTGCTAACTTATCTCCTTCCTTAAGTTTCCAGGCTTTGGATCTGAGAATCAGTTAAACACTTTCGTGTATTTACAATTTCTAATATGTCTGCCACATTACTGTGACGCTGCAAATATAACCGTTTATTTTGATTTTAGACATTTTATTTTGCATAAATTTCGTTTTTAACAGATGAGGGTGCTTCTTCGGCATTTGGGTTGGATAATTAAATCAAAACAAGAATCTATACACGTATTTCGTATGGAGTTAAGAAGATTATTTTATTCAAAATCGTACGGAAATGAATCAAATACTTATGATTCTTTTTTAGGCACGGATTACGCGGATTACACGGTAGCTTTGCGCACTCACTACGCTAAAACCGTGAAATCCGTGTAATCCGTGCCTAAATTTTATAACTTGTTTAGTTCGCAACGATACGGTTTTGAGCAAAATCACAATAGTTCCTGCATTACATAGAGTTTAAAATGATATAATTATCTTGCACACCTAC
>ERZ791872.1425-NODE-1425-length-14933-cov-19.561567_pt1 | contig 14933 bp, 9 predicted proteins | sample MGYA00510279_ERZ791872 | MGnify/ENA primary metagenome ERZ791872 (study PRJEB30046, sample SAMN00792103) | human gut metagenome | study: EMG produced TPA metagenomics assembly of the A metagenome-wide association study of gut microbiota in type 2... | reverse complement strand
ATAACAACATATCGCATCCGTCGCTGTTACATAAGCCTTTTCTCTTCCTTGATCAAGCCTTTTTATACGGATGTATTCTATCTCCCAAGTCTTTGGAGTTATCTCCATAAGCTTTGGAGTTGACTCCCAAGGCTATGGAGATAACTCCAAAGACTTGTGGAGATAAAACAAACAGGAAGAAAACCTTTACCCCTACGGCGGGAAAGGTTTAGAGATATGGGTAAGATCTTTTAAGGATGAATCAGATTACAAGGCTACGCATTCCTTACGGAGGAATACCCTTTTGCAGACTTGCCCATCCACTGTAGGGATGGATTTCATTCCATTCCTGCAATGGATGATGTTTTGTCAATGCTTATGATAGAAATGTACTTATATTACCCGATGCGGAAATATAAAGTTTATGCATGGCACGGGTGCAGGCTACATATAACATGCTGCGGTCTATTTCTGTTCTATAGTCTTTATCAGTTACAAATGGAACAATCACTTCGTCAAACTCCAGCCCTTTTGCCATGTGGGCTGTAGTAATGACCACCCCATTGACAAAAGCTACACTTTCTTCTGTCAGCAAACAGATCTTATCAGACAAATGATTGATGGCTGCATACAACTTGTCCGCTTGTTTTACGGTTTTGCATATAATACCCATGGATACATCAGCTCCTTTCAGGAAAGAGGTGATGAGGTTTTCTATCCATTCTATCTCTTTCTTTTCAGTAGGCAGCAAGGCGACTGCCGGTTCCTCTCCATGACGCTCTATAGCTTCCAGTTCCTCGTTCTTGGCAATACGTTGGGCAAACTCTGTGATTTCATACGTGGAGCGATAACTTTTACAAAGCTTCATCACTTCCGAGCCGACCAGTACACGTTGGATCTGTTCGCAGGTGGTGGAACTGTATGGATTTACTGATTGCTTTGCATCTCCCAATATTGTTTTCCGGCAAGGGAATAATTTAGCCAGAACTTTGTATTGTATCGGAGTATAGTCCTGCATTTCGTCTACCAGCAGATGCTTGATGCCATACATGGTTTTATTATCTTCCAGGGCCAGTTTCAAATAAAGTAATGGAGCTACATCCGCATATTCCAATTTCCGGTTTTTACCCTGCTTGAACATTTCCGGTTTTCCCAGCCAGTCATAAAATCCCTTGTATAAGTCGAGGTCTTTATTGTTGAACATCTTTTTCAGTTCATTACCCAACTGCCGTATCTGTATTTTTCCCATCGGTTCTTGGTGATAGGTGAAAGTCAGTTCGCGGGCAATTTCTTCTGCCATTGGTTGGAAACGGCTGCGCATGGGCAGGCGGTGCCATGCCGCGAAACGTTCTTTCAGGTACTCGGCAGGGATAGGGATACGCCCTGCTTTCAGGTCGGTTGGCCGAAATGCGTTTTGTTCCAAATATAGAATGTATTTATCCATCTGCTGGATAAACTCGGTGGTGGATTTGAATCGGATACGTTCTATAAAATCTTCTTCCTCTTTGTCCAGTATTTCGGCCACCTGGTCAAAGAAGGTTTGTATTTTATATTTGTTGTCCAGTATTTTGAGCATTAATTCCTCAAAGCCGCATTCTTCAATTTTTTCTTCTCCCAATTCGGGAAGTACGTTCGAGATGTAATCGGCAAATACTTTATTGGGGGAAATGATCAGGATATCATTGGACGTGATTTCCCCTTTGTGCCGGTATAGCAGATAGGCTACGCGGTGCAAGGCGATGGATGTTTTTCCTGAACCGGCTACTCCCTGGATAATCAGGGTGTTCGATGTATCATTACGGATAATTTTATTCTGTTCCCGTTGGATGGTGGCGACTATATTCTTCATCCGGTCATCGGAGTTTCCACTCAATTCCTTCTGAAGGATGTCATCTTGAATATTCAGTGAACTTTCCAGCATGAATTCCATTTTTCCGTCACGGATGCGATACTGGCGTTTCAGACGGATGTTACCTTTCACTTCTCCCGAGGGGGCGTCGAAATGTGCTTCTCCTAATTCATAATCATAGAACATGCTGGAGATGGGGGCACGCCAGTCGTGTATCAGATTTTCATTGGTGGGAGGATTGAAAAATGAGTGTATACCTATATATAATGGCAGGACTTCGGGTTGCCCTTTTTCTTGAAAGTCGATGCGACCGAAATAGGGGATGGCCATCATTTTGCGATAACGTTTCTTTTTCTCGGCCAAGGACTCGCTGGCTGCTACTTGTTGGGTGACTATCTGCCGGACCGCACTTTTCTCGGCTCGGTCCAGTTCGGACAGATTTTCCCACAAGTAGAGTTTGTGCTCCATTACGTCTTTGGATTTATCTTCAATGGCCTTATCCATCTGTTTGATATTGGCAGCTAATAAAGCAATAATATCCATGAGATAGGCTTTTTCTTCCTTTTCAGTCCGGTTAAATATCATAGCGCGTATTGGTTTGTAGTTTTATTACCGGGCGAAATTACACAAATATGTTTAATGTTATTCCCTTTGTATGGAGAAAAGTGGATGTAAATTTGTTCTTTGTCCGGTTGTTTGGGTTACTCTGATATGAATATTGCAGGAATGGAAGCCGCTCTTTTCTTTGTGGAAAAAAGGTGGAGGAACTTTCACAAGCTCTCCGTCCCAACCGTAGCAGGTATATGTAAGGAGAATGTTCACGGAAAAAGAATAATGCACAATCTTTTTTTGAGAGATTGTGCATTATAATATAGAAATATACAGATTGTTATTACTGGCTTTTATAGCTGTTTATCTGAGATTAACCGTGCGATGCGGGTCTTGTTCTGTGTTCCTTTGGTAAGCAGGTAAACGTGCTTATACGCATCGCGGTTCAGTTCGGTGGGAGAACCGTTGATAAGAATGATATTCCGGTCATTGGCGAATTTCAGGATACCGCTGATGTTGTTGGGATGTAGTTTGCCTATTTCATCCATCATGCAGTGTAACTTGAAATCTTTGAATTTGCGGGATGCTCCTTCCTTGAACACATTCAGCAACATGATGTTTATCATCGCTTTTACCAGAATGTCGGTTCCTTCCGACCCCACATTGGCTATCTTCTCGATAAATCCGGTGTCATTGCCGTTCTCCACAATGCGGAAACGCAACTCGAAGGAATCATACAGGCGGATACTGTCATAGCGGTAAGCATGTATTTCCTTGATAAAGGTACGCAGCAAAGTGATAGCCTCTTCTTTCACCAATTGCTCTTTGGCAGAGGAGAACAGGTTGGTTTCCGGTGAGAGGTCATAGCCGTAATCATGGTAATATTTCTGTATCTCACGCAGAATATTCACTACGCGGTTGCTGCTCTCTTCCACTTTCATTTCAATGCGCTGGATGACTCCCACAAAATTGCAGGTGGCGAAACCTTTATTGATTTCACGGATCACATCTTGAATATCATCTTCCGATGAAGTCAGCATGGAGGTGTCCATACTGATACGTTTGAAGGTATCCCAATGCTCGTTGTTGATGCGGCGGATGTACTCGTCTATGCGGTGTTCTTCCACAAAGTCGTGCAGTTCGTCGGCAAAGCGTACATATTCCCAATCCTCGTTGAATTTTACGCGGAACTTGAAGGTGTTGTCCTCATCAAAATGTCCGGTGAAAAGGTTCACTTCTTTACGGAGCTTGCTTTGCACCTGCGTGAATTGGTTGGCCTGGCGGGTCAGTTCGTCAATCAGCTCCATACAGGTCTTGGTGGTCTGCATGGTTTGCGTGTTTTCGGAACGGAATATATCTTGATGCGGTTTATACCAGTCGTATGCCGGAATCTTGCTGTAAGCCTCCAGGTTCTTTTGCAGTTCCCTTACATTTTCTTCCGCTTCTTCCCATTCTTTGTTCAGAAGGTCTATTTTTTCTTGTAGGGAGGATGTTTCCACTCTCAGCGTTTCCCGTTCCAATTGGAGCAGACGTTTTTGTTCATCGTGCTCCCGTTGCCATCCGGGAATACGGTCTATCAAATCCCGTTTGTCTTTTTGGTATTCGATGACCAGGGTCGCATTCTCCTTAATGAAAGAAAGCTCTTTCTCCAGCTGGGCCAGTTGGTTGGCTATGTCTTGCAGACGTTCGGTATCTGCTCCCTGCGAGTGAAGCTCTTTCTGCATATCCGCTTCATATTCGGTTTTGATGGAGGAAATTCTGCGTTGTTCTTCTTTTTCTTCCTTCCCGATAACTTCCGCTTGTGTCTTTTTTTCGGCGGCAAGAGCCTGTTGTTGCTTGTTCCATTCCAGTTTCAGGCTATCCAGTTTCTCTGTCTTTTCTTTGTTCAGGTTTTTTAGCTTGCTGTTTATACCGTCCAGTTCGGCAACCCGTTTGCGCTGTTCGTTTTCCAATCGGTTTATTTTGGCATTCCGTTCCTCATTGGCTTTCTTCTTCCACTCTTCCAAGTCGAGCATATCCTGCTGGTATTGGCGTTCCAATTGTTCCAGTTCATACTCTATTTGGCTGATAATGGCTTTTTGTTCCTTTATCTGCGGTTGGTATTTGCGTTTCAACTGTTCCTGCAACTCCTCCCTTTCAGTTTGCTGGCGTTGCATGGCAGCAGTGATTTCTTCCAGACGTTTTTCACCGTTTTCTTTCTCGACGATATAATCGTCTATGGATTTGATGGGGCGGTGGATGCTGTCTAGATTAATGGAAATGCCATAGAATGAGTTTCTCCCCTCAATGGTAATTTGCGGAAAAAGCCCCCGTTGCCATAAGATGCTCTCATCACACAGTTTGCCGATATTCTCTTCCCATCCCTTTTTGTTTTCTTTCAGCCAGCCTTGCAAGGTGTCTTTGCTGTTGTTCAGAAAAGCTTGTAATTCGTCTATGCGGGGACGGAGTTGCAGCATCTCCTGTTGCAGTTTTTGCAAAGTCAGGTCTTTTTCTTTCAACTGTTTCTGCTGTTCCTCTTCCCAAGTCATGGTCAGTTCCTTGATGATGAGCTGCGCTTGGGCGATACGGTTTTTCCGTTCCGTGTGGAAGTTGGCATAGTTTTGGATACGTGTTTTCAATTCTTGTTGCTCTTCCTCAAAGAAAACCTCCTTTCTGCATAATTTTATCTGGTAATCTATAGCGTTCAGTTCGCCCAGTTTCTCGGCTTTCAGCGGATGGAGTTGCTGTGACAGGCTTTCGAACTCCTGGTAAAGGGAATCTGTGAACCGCTGGTATTCTTTGCGGGCCTCTTCCAGACGCTCGTTGTATGCATTGTTTAATGTATCCAGTTGTTTGATTTTCGCTTCATGAATCTTGTTCCATTGCTCGTCCAAGGCCTGAATCAGCGATTTATACTTGGTGGATATTTCCATATATTGTGAGGTAAGGATGCGTTGTTCTTCCAGCAATCCCACCTGCCGGTTCTTCCATTCCTCTTTTTTGGAAGAGCGTTCTATAATCTCTTCTATGTTCTTGTTCTGATAGTCCTTTTCTTTGCCTAATGCCTTTTGCAGTTCGTTGTTCAGCACTGCCAGCGCTTCCTGTAACTTGTCGCTGCGTTTGCGCGATTCATCCTGAAGCTCCTGTTTCCGGCGTATCAGTTTTCCTTTGTCGGCATCCGTGCGGTCTTGTTTCTCTTTCCATTGGGGAAGGATACTTTCGGCTTTGCGGAAAGCGGCAACCAGTTCGCGGCAATTCTGCACCAGTCCGCCTTGCAGTTTGGACGTTTGTTGGGATAACAGTGTGATTTCCCGAGCCTGTTTCCGGGTTTCCCGTTTCTGAAATTCTTCGATATCCTTCAGACGGGTTTCAAAGTTTTTCAGATGCTCCTTGTAACTGTTCAGGTCGATGGCCGTTTCATCTTCATTCAGAGAAGAAATGATTGTTTTCTTGATAAATTCAGCATCCAGTTTCGAATTCAGCAACACGTTCTGTATAGTGCGCGGAATATTCTGGTATTGCTTGCTCTCCATCAGCGAGTACCGGCTGAACTCAGGACTTGTACTGTTTCCATACAGAATGTTCCGATACTCGTCGTAGGTATAGATGATACGTGAATATTCTATGCCATATTGGTCCAGCACGGCACGCACGCGGTCGCTCTCGCTATAGGCCACCCGATTCTCGTCTATAAAGAATTCTTTGCGGTAAGGAGAGTGGATGAAGCGGTAACATACACGGTTCATCGATTTGAAACTCAGAATACAGAACGCACCGTTCTCTGTTGCCACTTCGTAAACGATATACGAATTGGAGTAGGGAAAATAGTAATCCGTGTAATTCTGCTTTTCCACCGAAATGCCCAGTCGTTGCGTGTCGGCATTGTAAAAGAAAAGGATAGCACGCAGAAGGGTACTTTTTCCCACTCCCTGCGTACCGATGAAGTGAACGTTTCCGTCCAGATAGATATCGTCCGAATAAGGGATATTCGCACTATTGATAAAGATAATTCTACTCAGGTTTCTCATCTTCGGTTTCGTCGTAAATGTTGATACTTTCAATCAGTCTTTCCAGATAATGCCAGGCGCTCATCACTTTATACGTATTGGTTTTCTCATTTTCCTGTTCCAGGAACGAGTCTTTGGTGAGCTGGCGTATCATGTTTTCCAGCACTTCCTTGCGGATGTCCTTGTCCGAGAAGTGTTTCCGCATACCGTCCAGTTTGTTTTGGAGCAGCATGTTGATGTTGGTTTCCACCAATATCTGTTCGGGCTGGAAGCGGAATCCGGGACCGAATGTTTCATCGTAGGTTTTGAAAAAATCGAGCACATCTATCCAGTAATAGGCACGCATGATTTTTTGCTCCAGTGTGGCTTTAGGTTCTATACGGGAGAAGAAGAAATATTCGTTTCCCCGTTCCAGTGTATAGTTTATTTGTGAGAAATACTGATAGAGAGATTCGTAGTTCTCATCTATTTCATTATACATATCGCGTACTTCTTCGCTGGTGCTGTTGGAACTGATGAACAGTCCTTTTTGCAGGTATTCAAAGATGGATGCGGTATTATCGGGTATTTGTATATTTAAATCCATAATTCTCAGAGTGGGTATATTTTAGCATATTCATATTGATTGTGGAGTCCGAACTCGTTCCGGATTTCCAGTTGGCTCTCGTAAAGTGAAACAATCTGACAGAAGAACGTGGTACGTTCCTTTTCATCCACTTCGCGATGGAAATGATATTGCAACAGAAAGGAAAAAAGGTCGCTGACCGGCTCTCCTTTCCAGCGGGCTTCTGCCCCCGACTGCACAAAGGCGGTTACCACTTCGTCCAGATTAATCACTTCTTCGTACATGGCCTGTGCTTCCAAGTCTTCTTCACTGAAAGCTCCGGCTTCATTTTTCCGTACAATTTCACGATACTTCTGATTGCTGATAACTTTCAGAATGATGGGACGCACTTCGTCACTGGCCAGATAGCTGGGGGACAGTTTGAACGATGCTTGTGTATTGCCTTCCAACAGGAGGGAGCGTTCCCGTTCCATTATTTCAGACAGATTACTCCGGGCACGTAACTCGAACTGATCTTGCAGATATTTTACTTTTCGTATTTTTTCTACCAGTATCACCTGATTCTTTATTTGGTTCAGGTAATTGATGATATCCTGCTGGGCACGAATCAGACTGTGAGCTGATAGTTGCAGTTCCTGCCGCAGTTCGAGCAGGATGCGGGTCAGCTCTTCGTCAGTGGCCTGGCGGAAGAAATCCCGTTCTTCATGCAGAATCAGATGTTCGGTAGAGTCTATCAACCGCTGGATGTTGATTCGTTTCTTGTCCAGATTTTGCAGTTTGGCTATTTTTATCTGGTATGTGGGCTCGTGTTTGAAAGCATTATCAATATTGTGTTGAAGGTTGATAATGTTCCGTATCGTTACACGTGCCAGTTTCTGAAAGGTAATCTTGATATTGCGTACATAACTTTCCTTGCGCGACTGGATCTTTTCTTTCAGGTAGTAGTCCATCAGTTCGTGCAGGTACTCTATGTTTTCCTCTACGGTAGCCGTGTTGATTTCCTCGTTCGCTTCCAGCAGCAGTTCGAAGAAATCAAGGAATCGGGCATCCAGTTCCACAAAATTTCCGTTTTGGTGTATGATTTCCTTTTCGATGAGTATCTTTAAACGGTTTTCATCCTCTTTCAATAGGGCTAGTGCGTCCGAGTATCGAAAACTAAGTACTTTTCTCTTCTCAAACATCTCTACCAATAGCCCTTTAGCTACAAAAATCGTATTTATTATTTCGTGAATTGATCGGAATATATACATTGTTTTTTCTCCAAAAAAGTCCGGCGAAGTTACTTTAAATGGTTGGAAAAACCTAGCGTTTTATGCTAAAAAGCATATAAATAGTGAAGTAAAAGGTGGAAAATGTTGGAGTATAAATGGGCAAGAGGGAAGTTGTTGCATGAAGTGTCTGTCGCTTAATGGTGCTATATTTCTCAGATGCGGCTGGCACGAATAACGTAGTTCGTGCCGGCGCGTCTGGAAAATAGAATACTTTAGGAACTTTACGGTAAAGACTGATAAACCGGGTGCCTATGTTTTAGAACTGTTTAGTTGTGTGGGTTATTTGCAGGCTAGTTCGAATATCTCTTTACTATATTCTTTGTTCAGCTTCACATAATTGCCTACCCATTCTCCCTTGTTTTCATGCAGTTTTTTCACTAGCAGTTCAATATCAGGATGTTCTATACCCAATTCTTTGAAATTGACCGGCAGGCCCATGTATCTGAAAAAATGCTTCAATCGTGATATGCCGGCAAGTGCCATTTCTTCCAAATCCTCATTCTCGGGAACTCCGAAAACGCGGTTTGCAAACCGGGCAATCTTTTTCGGGTTGTGTTCTGCCATGAATGTCATCCATGCAGGTACGATTACTGCTAGTCCTGCTCCATGTGTCACATTATATGCAGCACTGATTTCATGTTCCAGAAAATGTGATGCCCAGTCTTCCTCACAACCTACTCCGCAAGTACCGTTATGGGCAATTGTCCCACACCACATGATATTGGCGCGTGCTTCGTAATCGTTCGGGTTCTGCTTCACTTTATATGCTTCTTTGATGATAGCCATCAAAGTCCCTTCACACAGCCGGTCACTGATTTCTACATCGGGAGTGTTGGTAAAATAACGTTCCATAATGTGTACCATCATATCGGCAATGCCACAAGCTGTCTGGTAGGGGGGGAGAGTATAGGTCAGTTCCGGATTCATCACAGCAAAAACAGGCCGTAGTAATTCCGGTACACGCAAACTTAGTTTTTGCAGACCTTCCAGTTTGGTAATCACCGTATTGCCCGAACCTTCGCTGCCGGCAGCGGGAATAGTAAGTACCACACCCACTTTTAAGGCCTTCTTCACTTTGGCTTTTCCTATATAGAAATCCCAAAAATCACCTTCGTAGGGCACTCCTGCCGCAATGGCTTTTGCAGTGTCAATGACAGAGCCTCCCCCTACGGGAAGCATAAAGTCCACGCCTTCTTTGCGCGCCAGTTCAATGCCTTCGTAAACTTTCGGGTCAGTAGGATTAGGTTGTACGCCTCCTAATTTTACATAATCCACTCCTGCCTGTTGCAGAGAATCTTCTATGCGTTGCAGTAATCCGCTGCGAATAATAGAGCCTCCACCGTAAACAATCATTGCCTTCCGGGCGTTATACTTTTTAGCAAGAGTACCGGTTTGGATATCTGTATCCTTGCCAAATACAAACTCGGTAGGGCTGTAAAATACAAAATTGTTCATTTGCTTACTCCTTATATTATTTTGTTGTTTGAAACCAAAACAAAGTTAAGGAAATATATTACCTTTGCCGCCTAAATTTAGTAAAAAGATGAAAACGGACATTGAAATAGCACGCAGCATTGAGCTGGTCAAGATTAAACAAGTGGCTAGGGAAACCGGTATTCCTGTAGAGCACATCAGTAATTACGGGCGCTATATTGCCAAAGTGGATGAAAGTCAGATAAACGAAGAAAAGGTGCAGCAGAGTAACCTTATTCTAGTTACTGCCATCACTCCTACCAAAGCCGGTATTGGTAAGACCACTGTTTCCATCGGATTGGCTTTGGGACTGAATAAAATAGGAAAGAAAACAATTGTTGCCTTGCGCGAGCCGTCGCTAGGTCCTTGTTTCGGAATGAAAGGGGGAGCTGCCGGAGGAGGATATGCCCAAGTTTTGCCGATGGATAAGATTAATCTTCATTTTACAGGTGATTTTCATGCCATCACTTCCGCTCACAATATGATTTCGGCCTTGTTGGACAATTACCTTTATCAGAATCGTGATAATGGTTTCGGATTGAAGGAAGTGCTGTGGCGTCGTGTGTTGGATGTGAATGACCGTTCCCTCCGTTATATTGTTACAGGACTAGGACCGAAGACCAACGGAATTACCCAGGAGTCAGGTTTTGATATTACTCCTGCATCTGAAATTATGGCTATTCTGTGTCTGGCCAAGGATGAAAAGGACCTGCGTCGTCGCATTGAAAATATTTTATTAGGTTTTACGTATGACAACAAGCCTTTTACTGTAAAAGATTTAGGAGTTGCCGGAGCCATTACAGTTCTTTTGAAAGATGCTCTTTCTCCTAATCTGGTACAAACTACGGAACATACTGCTGCCTTTGTTCATGGGGGGCCGTTTGCCAATATCGCTCACGGTTGCAACTCTATTCTGGCAACCAAGATGGCAATGACTTTTAGTGATTATACTATTACCGAAGCCGGATTCGGGGCTGACCTGGGAGCGGAGAAGTTCTATGATATCAAGTGCCGTAAAGCAGGTATCACACCTAAACTGACCGTCTTGGTGGTTACTGCCCGTGCATTGAAAATGCATGGCGGCGTATCACAGGATAAGATAAAGGAACCCAATCTGGAAGCTTTGAAGCAGGGTGTGGCCAATATGGATAAGCATTTGCGTAATTTGAGATATTTCGGTCAGACAGTTGTCGTTGCGTTTAACCGTTATGGGGATGATTCGGAGGAAGAAGTGGATTATATCCGTACCCATTGCGAGAAGAAAGGTGTGGGCTTTGCAGTGAACAACGCCTTTACTGATGGTGGCGAAGGGGCAGTAGAATTGGCGGAACTGGTTGTGAAAACCATTGAGGAACAACCTTCCGAGCCTTTGCAATATGCCTATGATGATGAGGATAGTGTAGAAACTAAAATATCGAAGGTGGCTTGTAATTTATACGGTGCCAGCATTATTACGTATAGTGCCGCTGCCCGTAAGAAACTGAAGCATATTGTAGAATTGGGATATGGAAATTTCCCTATCTGCATTGCCAAGACGCAGTATTCATTCTCTACCGACCCCAAAATTTACGGTGCGGTAGACAATTTTGAATTCCATGTACAAGATATTGTGATGAATGCCGGAGCTGAGATGCTGGTAGTCATTGCCGGAGAAATAATGCGTATGCCGGGATTGCCGAAGGAACCGCAGGCATTGCATATTGATATCGTGAATGGTGAAATAGAGGGGTTGTCGTAACCCCTCTTTTTTTTACTGAACTTATGCTGTTTTACATTGACGAGATTAAACACCAGGTGTAAATGGAAAGTCCGATACCTGTTACCAATCCTACAGATGACCATCTGATAAACAACTTGTCTTTATATTTGCAGCCATAGCATAAGCCTGTAATGGCGCACATGGAAATTCCGATTGGAAATACAAAGAATCCTATTGAGATAATCCCGATAAGTATAATGATACCCATGATGGTTAGAACTTTGTTTCTTGCTGTCATGGCTTTTATTGTTTGGTGTTGAATGTATATGGATTATATGCGACAGTAAAAGTACAAAATTATTGTTTAGAATCAGACTTTTATCCGTTTTTTATATATTTGCATTATTTAAAAAGTGGATGGATGGCGGGTGTCTTGACTCCCGGACAGCATCGTAAATGCATGTCTCGGATTCGTAGTAGGAATACAAAACCTTCTGTCAGAAATGAGCACTTGAATGGGGCATTGTTTACGCTGAACCATTTGTTCTTGGAAAATTTTGCAGTACGTCATGCGGTTTCGTATGGAGAGAGCGGCAGGGAATTAAATCTGGTTGCGGCCGAAGATAAAACGGAATATGAGAAAGATAAGCTTTTATAAAAATCGAACTAATCAGTAACGATAAAATGGATATGAAACATGTAAAGTATCTGGCTCTTGTCCTATGCATAGGGAATCTGTCGCCTGTGATGGCGCAGACAGCCTCGAAAAGTCTCACAGTAGACAATTTAGTTGCCTGGCAGCGTATCAGCGGGCAAGCTATTTCTGATAATGGAAAGTGGGTGGCATGCAAGATGGAACCTTGGGAAGGAGATGCTGTGGTGAATTTGTATGATGCACAAGGGAAGGAACTTGCCACTTTTCCGCGGGCGGACCGTTTTCTTTTCTCGGCTTCTTCCGACTATTTGGTTGTGTCGCAGAAACCCGGCAAGATGATAGTGGATTCTCTGAAAATAAAGAAAACGAAGAAAGAAAAGATGCCGATGGATGCATTGGTCATTTATTCGCTTTCGGGCGGCAGGGAAGTGATTGATTCACTGAAAACATTCAGGCTGGCAGAGAAGGCGGACTGGGTTGCTTTTCAGAAGGGAAGGAAAGACTCGACTTTGTATGTCCAACCGTTGAATGCAAACCTCAGTACCCGGTATGAGGCTCCTGCTGTGAAAGCTTTCAACTTTGCGGAGAAAAGCGGAATGCTTTATTATATTACCGCAGGTGATAAAGCAGAGGAAAAGCCGGGATTGTATCTTCTGAATACGGAAACAGGTGTGAAGACGCTGATAAAAGAAGGTGACGGGGTGTTTAAACAGGTAACTTTTGATGAAGATGGAGCAAACTTGGCTTTCTTATATTGTGCACAGAAAGATTCTTGTTATAAAGCCATGAGCTTGTGGCTGTCACAGCAGGGAGCACCGGCAACAGAAGTTGCGGCACGTGGCAATCGGGCTTTTCCGAAAGGATGGGTAATCAGCGAGCATGGGAAATTACAATTTTCGAAGAGTGCTTCCCGGTTGTTTTTTGGCACATCGCCTGAGCCTAGACAAAAGGATACGTTGCAATTGGCGGAGAACCGTCCCAATGTGCAGGTGTGGAGTTGGGACGAGCCGGTGCAATATACTGTACAGGATTATAATAAGGAGAAAGAGCTGAAAAGAAGCTATCAAGCGGTTTATCATATAAATGGTGGTCGTATTTGTCAGCTGGCAGATGAGGAGCTGTCTCAGATTTTGCTGGGAGATGAAGGAGATGCCCCGTTGGCATTGCTTTCCACTTCGCGTCCTTATTCATTGTCCTCCATGTGGGAAGGGCGGACACGCAGTGATTATTACACAGTGTCTTTGGAAGATGGCAGCCGTAAATTACTGGCATCGGCGGATTATGGCAGATACCGTCTTTCACCACAAGGCAAGTATGCGTATTGGTATGCTGAAACAGACAGTTGTTGGTATACTCTTTCTATGGCAGACGGGAAAAAAAATCAGTTGACTACCCCCGCTTCTTTCCTCGCATGGGATGAAGAGAATGATGTACCTGACTATCCGAACGCACATGGAACTGCCGGATGGACGGAACGGGATGAGTCCCTTTTAATTTATGACCGTTATGATATTTGGAAATTCGATCCGGATGCCATGAAGGAACCTGTCAATCTGACGATGAATGGACGTAAGAACCGGATTTCATATCGTTTGGTAAAACTGGATAAGGAGGAGCGTGTGATTGACCTGAACAAGCCACAGTTGTTGAAAGGCTTTAACGAAGTGACCAAAGGGAACGGGTATTACAAGGCTCGTCTTTCCACCGCTGCTTCTCCCAAAGAATTGATGGCGGGTAACTATATGTTACGCAGTATTTCTAAGGCGAAAAATACAGACCATGTAATCTATACGATGGAAAGTTTTGAGCAATATCCTGACCTTCATTATGCTACACTCGATTTCAAGAAATCTATTCGGCTGACTCATGGCATTGACCAACAGAAAGACTATTTGTGGGGAACTGCCGAACTGGTTTCGTGGATATCTTTAGATGGCCGTAAGTTGGAAGGGGTGGTGTACAAGCCTGCCGATTTTGATCCGGCCAAGAAATACCCGATGATTGTGAGTTTCTATGAGCGAAATTCGGAAACTCTGTTTAATTACCGGATGCCGGAACCCCATCGGTCTACCATTGATTATCATCTTTATAACAGTAACGGGTATATTGTGTTCAATCCGGACATACGTTATGTAGACGGTTATCCGGGTGAGAGTTGCTATAACTGTCTGATGCCGGGGGTTGCCATGCTGATAGGCAAAGGTTATATTGACGAGAAAGCCATAGGGGCGCAGGGACATAGTTGGGGCGGTTATCAAGTGGCTTATCTGGCTACACGTACTGATTTGTTTGCGGCTATTGAGTCAGGTGCTCCGGTGGTCAATATGTTCAGTGCCTACGGAGGTATCCGTTGGGGATCGGGGCTGGCACGCTCGTTCCAGTATGAACATACTCAGAGTCGTCTGGGCGGTACGCCTTGGAGTACTCCGTTGCGTTACTTGGAAAACTCTGCTCTGTTCACGATGGACAAGGTACAAACACCTGTTTTAATCATGCATAATGACGCTGACGGACATGTGCCCTGGTATCAGGGAATAGAATATTTTGTGGCAATGAAACGTCTTGGAAAGCCTTGCTGGATGCTGAACTATACAGGCGAACCGCATTGGCCGACAAAGATTGCCAACAAAATAGATTTTCAAAAACGTATGTTCCAGTTCTTTAATCATTATCTGAAAAAAGAAGCAATGCCTGGATGGATGTCCGATGGGGTTCCGGCTGTAGAACAGCCTTATGAATTAGGATACTGATATTATGTGTTCGGACTGCTATGGAACTCAAGTTGCTCCTACTGTGGATAAAGTAAAAGGATAGTTCCTGAAAAGAGGGAGGAGGTGTGTTAAAACTAAAATGGGATATTCAGTAAATGTCTCTAAAAAATAAGATGGCATATGAAGATGATAGGGC
>ERZ791872.1389-NODE-1389-length-15348-cov-7.001896_pt1 | contig 15348 bp, 13 predicted proteins | sample MGYA00510279_ERZ791872 | MGnify/ENA primary metagenome ERZ791872 (study PRJEB30046, sample SAMN00792103) | human gut metagenome | study: EMG produced TPA metagenomics assembly of the A metagenome-wide association study of gut microbiota in type 2... | reverse complement strand
AGAAACTCATTCAACAAATAACCGAAGGTATACAAGATAAAAAAGGAAAAAATATTGTAATAGCAGATCTTTCTAAAATTGGCGATACTATCTGCAACTATCTCGTCATTTGTCAGGGAAACTCCCCAAGCCAAGTGACCGCCATTGTAGAGTCCGTAAAGGAATTCACCCGCAAAGGCGCTAACAGCAAACCTTTTGCAATAGACGGATTGCGCAATGCCGAATGGGTAGCAATGGATTACTCCGACATATTGGTCCATGTGTTTCTACCCGAAACGAGAGACTTCTACAATCTGGAAAATCTCTGGGCCGACGCCAAATTAACCCAAATACCTGACATTGATTAATAAGCCCTATGGACAACAATAATAATAACGCTAACAAAAAGCCCAATAAGGTAAATATGCCCAAGTTCAACCTGAACTGGCTGTATATGATCATAGCCATGATGCTTCTGGGCTTGTACATCACCAATGAAAACAGTACTGGAATCAAAAGTGTCTCTTATGACGAATTCCAGCAATACGTACGTGACGGCTATATGAGCAAAATCATCGGTTATGATGATAACTCTGTAGAAGCATATATCAAGCCACAATACGTTAAAAACGTATTTCAGGCAGACTCTAGTAAAGTGGGTAAAAATCCCATGATTACAACTGAAGCACCGTCTCGTGAAAGTTTGGGAAACTTCCTGCAAAAGGAAAAAGATGAACTGCACTTTGACGGTTCTATCAACTACGAAAAGAAACGCAATTATTTCGGGGTCGTACTGTGGCAGATTCTGCCTATTGCCTTCCTTATAGGTTTCTGGATATTCATGTCACGCCGTCTGAGCGGTGGTGGCGGTGCAGGCGGTGGCGGCATTTTCAATGTCGGTAAATCGCGTGCCCAACTGTTTGAGAAGGGGACTCCCGTAAAAGTTACATTCAAAGATGTAGCCGGACTTGCCGAGGCCAAACAGGAAGTAGAGGAAATTGTGGAATTCCTGAAAGAACCGCAAAAATATACAGACCTGGGAGGTAAGATACCCAAGGGTGCATTGCTGGTAGGCCCTCCGGGAACCGGTAAGACCCTGCTTGCCAAAGCTGTGGCAGGCGAGGCCAACGTACCGTTCTTCTCACTGGCTGGTTCCGACTTTGTGGAAATGTTTGTCGGTGTAGGTGCATCACGTGTACGTGACTTGTTCCGCCAAGCCAAAGAAAAAGCCCCCTGTATCGTGTTCATTGATGAAATTGACGCCGTAGGTCGTGCCCGCGCCAAAGCTGCCGCAATGGGTGGAAATGATGAACGCGAAAACACATTGAACCAGTTATTGACAGAAATGGACGGTTTCGGTTCCAACAGCGGTGTAATCATCCTGGCTGCTACCAACCGTGTAGACGTTTTGGACAAAGCCTTGCTGCGTGCCGGACGTTTTGACCGCCAGATTCATGTAGACCTTCCCGACCTCAACGAACGTAAGGAAGTATTCGGCGTACACTTACGCCCCATCAAAATAGATAATACAGTAGACGTAGACCTGTTGGCACGCCAAACCCCGGGCTTCTCCGGTGCCGATATCGCCAATGTCTGCAATGAGGCTGCACTGATCGCTGCCCGCCACGGCAAAAAGTTCGTAGGCAAACAAGATTTCCTCGATGCCGTAGACCGTATTGTTGGTGGGCTGGAAAAGAAGACGAAAATCACCACGGAAGCGGAACGTCGTTCCATCGCTATCCACGAGGCAGGACATGCTTCCATCTCCTGGTTACTGGAATATGCCAATCCGTTGATTAAAGTAACGATTGTTCCACGCGGACGTGCACTGGGTGCTGCCTGGTATTTGCCCGAAGAACGCCAGATTACCACCAAAGAACAAATGCTTGATGAGATGTGCGCCACATTGGGTGGACGTGCCGCTGAGGATTTGTTCCTGGGACGTATTTCGACCGGTGCCATGAATGACCTGGAACGTGTTACGAAACAGGCTTTCGGCATGATTGCCTACCTCGGAATGAGCGAAAAGTTGCCCAACCTCTGTTATTACAGTAATGATGAATATTCTTTCAATCGTCCGTACAGCGAAAAAACTGCTGAACTGATTGACGAAGAAGTGAAGAATATGGTGAACGAACAGTACGAACGTGCAAAGAAAATACTTTCCGAACATAGGGATGGGCACGCCAAACTGTCACAGTTGCTGATAGATAAAGAAGTTATCTTTGCAGAAGATGTGGAAGAAATCTTCGGAAAACGTCCTTGGGCTTCTCGTTCTGAAGAAATCAGTGCAAACAAGATTTCGGAAGAACTTAAGAAAGCTGAAGACGCAGCTGCCAAAGAAGCTGTGGAGAGCGAAAAAGAAGTAAAAGCGGAAGAAGAAAACAATGTTGAAGGCGGAACAGAAACCGGCAAAACAAAGGTTTCAGCAGAAGGTACCAAAGTTTCTGTAGAACGCCCCGCAAAAGAATAAAGAACTAAAAAACGGAATTACCGTGAAAAGCAATTTCTTAAAACGCGCCATCACAGGTGTGTTATTCGTAGTAGTATTGGTGGGCTGTATCCTATACAGCCCCCTTTCATTCGGTATCCTGTTCACCATTATCGGTGCACTGAGCGTACACGAATTTGCCCACCTGATAAACCAAAACGGTGAAGTACAAATCAATAAAACAATTACCGCTTTGGGAGGCGCTTATCTCTTCTTGGCCGTAATGGGCTTTTGTCAATCTACTATCGGAGCCCAGGTATTTCTGCCTTATCTGGCATTACTGCTTTACCTGATAATTACAGAACTGTATCTGAAAAAGAAGAATCCCATTGGCAACTGGGCCTTTTCCATGTTAAGCCAGCTGTATGTAGCATTACCGTTTGCATTGCTCAACGTATTGGCTTTCCAATATAACCCGGCAGAAAGCAGCGTGACCTACAATCCCATCTTACCACTTTCCATCTTTGTATTTATATGGCTGAGTGACACTGGAGCATATTGTGTAGGCTCATTAATCGGCAAGCATCGTTTGTTCGAACGTATTTCCCCCAAGAAGTCATGGGAAGGAAGCATCGGTGGTGGTGTGTTCTCTATTGCTTCTTCATTCGTATTCGCCCACTACTTCTCATTCCTGTCTGTTTGGGAATGGGCCGGACTGGCACTGGTTGTTGTCATCTTCGGTACTTGGGGTGACCTAACGGAATCGCTAATGAAGCGCCAGTTAGGCATCAAAGATTCGGGTCACATCCTACCCGGCCACGGTGGAATGCTCGACCGTTTCGACAGTGCTTTACTGGCAATCCCCGCAGCAGTGGTTTACCTCTACGTTTTAATGTTGATGAAATAAAAAAGGCCGGAGGAATTCACATTCACCCGGCCTCACACACAAAACACTTTACTTTACTTCAATTGCATCTTTGAGAAATCTAAGTTAGAAACTTTTGCGGAATTATCCGATTGTTTTTCAAAGGTAATTTCGACTTCATCGTTTACTTCTGAATTCAGCTTTAACTTGATACCTTTCGTTTCAGAAGTTATATTCAATTCTTTCAGATTGAACGACACCAATCCGGGAGCACGAACTCCACTCAGGTCATCATAATCATTGTATCGAAGCTCCAGATGGATATATCCGTCATCATTACCTTCTTCTGCTAAAGGAACCTCGGCATCTTCTGCACGTTGTACCAGACTGATACGATGTTTCGTACCCGAATTCTTCGGCAGATTCTGCATAAAGATAATGTTCATATATCCCCCACTGATAGTGATATCCCCTTTATAAATAAATACCGGATCATTACCATATTCTTCGTCATTCTCCGATGTCAGCGGTTCCACACTTTTCGTCAGGGCATGCCAGATCTTCTCAATCTTCACGGCATGATCATATCCTTCATAATTATCATAGATGGGATTAAAGATTGTTATTATACGCTGCCCGTCTACAGGCTGATACCAACCCATATTAGTATTAATAGGCCAAAGCGTTCCCCAAGTGTCACTTTCCAGATAGAAAGTATTCCCCTTCACGCGTACGGTGCTCCAATTCGGATAAGAAAAATCACCGATAGAGTATCCGTCATCTAAATCATCGCATGATTGCAACGCAGGTAGTACTGCCAAGCACATCATAAAAAATAGCCAATGTAATCTCTTCATAATCAAAGTCCTTTTGCTTGTTTTCGTAAAAATTGTTAGTTCATAATCTTTCGTGTATTCTGACTATAAAATACGAAAGCCGGGCATTTACTGCACCGGCTTTATCTCTTTTAACTATTTTATAGCCTTTTGAAGCAAAAAGACTTTCATTATGTAACTCCTCTACTCCTTTAGCTCCCACTACAATAATGCAGGTGTAACAGGCGTATCATTTCTTGTGCAGCATGCTTCGGCGCACCGGCATCTCCCAGACGCGATGCCATGTACTCATAGCCTTCGAGCATTCGTTGCCGATACTCCTTATTATATAAGATACGTTCCAGTTCGGCACGGGCCTGCTCTACTGTCATCGTATCAGCCACGAGCTCTTTCACCACTTCACGGTTTGCAATAAGATTCACCAATGAAATATACTTTACCGTCAGTATATGACGGCGCAGGAACGAAATGACTTTTCCTATCGGCGTATGATAGCAAACAGCCTGCGGCACCCGGAACAAGGCCGTTTCCAGCGTAGCAGTTCCCGAAGTTACCAATGCAGCTTCAGCCTGTTGCAGCAAACGATAGGTTTGTCCGAAAAGGATCTTTACTTTCGCACCTCCTATATATTCATGATAATAGTCAGGAGAAATACCGGGTGCACCGGCCAAAACCAATTGGTATTCAGGAAAAGCAGAAGCTGCACGAAGCATATCGGGCAGGTTATCTTTTATCTCCTGCTTCCGGCTACCCGCCAGTAAAGCGATTATCGGCTTAGACTCCAATCCGGTCTCACGAATAAAATCATCGTACGTTTCAGGATGTTCCGCACGGAAAGCGGTCACTTCATCTACCGTAGGATTGCCTACATAATGTATCGGATAATTATGCTTGCCTTCGAAAAACTCCACCTCGAACGGCAGAATGGAAAACAATTCATCCACATCCCGCTTGATATTCTTGATACGATATTCTTTCCACGCCCATATCTTCGGAGAGATATAATAATAAACCGGGATTTGCGTCTTGGCTCGCAGGAACTTGGCAATATTCAGGTTAAAACCGGGATAATCTACCAGTATCACTACATCCGGCTGCCATGCCACGATATCCTCCTTGCAGCGTTTCATGTTGGCAAAGATTGTGCGCAAATGCAGTAACACCGGGATAAAGCCCATATAAGCCAGCTCCTTATAGTGCTTCACCATCGTTCCACCCACTGCTGCCATCAGGTCGCCTCCGAAGAAACGGAATTCCGCCTGCGGATCTTCAACCTTCAAAGCAGCCATCAGGTGAGATGCGTGTAAATCACCGGAAGCTTCACCGACAATCAAGTAATACTTCATAAAATTGAAAATTTTATGAAGTTGAGAGTTGGGGAAGTTGAGAGTTGAGAGTTACTATGCAGCATCATAGCGCAGCCAACTCTCAACTTTCAACTTCCTCAACTCTCAACTTCTTCAAAACCAGCTTTGCAGTTCATCTATAAGTTCGTAAGCCGTAACATCTACCTTAGTCGGAGTAATAGCTACATAGCCGTTATCGAGTGCCCAATGATCATTCTTTTCATTATCGGAATCGGTATTCTGGAACTCACCGGTCAGCCAGTAGTAATGGGTATCACCGCGATGCGCAAAATTCTCCCATTCATTGGTCCACTGTCCTTTGGACTGTTCGCAGACTTTAACTCCCTTGAGTTCCCGTACATTGGGGAAATTTACATTGAGGCAAGTCAACGGAGGCAACCCCTTTTCCAAAACCTGACGAGCTATCTCACGGATATAAGGACCGGAAGGCTCAAAATCAGGATTCGGATCATGACAGCAAAGAGAGAAACCAATGGAAGGCACACCTTTCAGGCAACCTTCAATTACCACTCCCATCGTACCGGAATAATGCACATTCACGGCGGAGTTATCACCGTGATTGATACCACCGACTATCAGATCGGGTTTGCGGTCGAGCACCGTATGCAAGGCAAGTTTTATGCAGTCTACCGGAGTACCGGAACATTTATAAACTGTCAGCCCTACATCCTTACGAACCAACTGGTAATGAATGGGTTCCGTTACAGTCAGCGCACTTGCACTACCTGAACGCGGCGCATCCGGCGCCATCACTACTATTTCTCCCAGCGGACGAAGAAACTTAACCAACTCACTAATGCCTTTTGCAATGACACCATCGTCATTGGAAACCAATATTAAAGGTCTCTGATTTTCCATATTCATCTTTATTTTCTATGCAAAAGTAGGCAAAAATAAAGAAAGCACCTAATACAATACTTTGCTTTTGTTGTACCAGAGTTTGCGTTTCATTCGATATATCGAATAAAACCAGCGTAAACCGTTATTCTTCGTGATGTCCGTCATCTCCTCCCGTCGCACTCAACACGATATTGCGTGCGACATGCGCCTCGTTTCCGGCAGCATCCGTACAGTAAACCATCAGGTGGTAATCTCCCGGAGTGGCATTAGCCGGTATCACGATATCATGATGATGGATATGAGCCGTTCTTTGTTCCGAAACATCGTAAGACTTATTAAAGGTGAAATCAACAGTCGTCTCAGCAGTGCGGGTATCATGCGAATGATGGTCGAAGTTATTGTGAATCTCTATCTTGTAGGATTTCAACATGACATCATCCGATAAGTCCATCTCAAAATGTACTCCGTGTTCACTGCCTATTGCCAGCACTCCGCCTTCGGCAGGCGATTTAAGATCAATCACCGGTTTTGTAGTATCACTAAGCGGATTGTCACTGTCTCCGCAAGCAGTAAGTAATGAAACACTTATCACTAAAAGGGAAATAATCATCGGGAAATAAAATCTTGTTTTCATTTGAATAATTTTTTAAATGGTACTTTAATTAATAATTGAAAGTTTCGCCCCGGTTCGGGAATCTCCACTTTCCGATAAAAACTGAGATGATTGTAATACCGCGTATTGAATAAATTACGGACAGTCAGAGTAATCTCCACTTCCGTTCCGGCAACGGGTAAATCAAGAGAGCCAGCTATATGAAAGAGGTTTGCACCTGGCGTGCGGTCTTCATTACGATCCACACGATTTTGCTTGGTTATGCTCTGCCATTCGGCATAAAGCATATACCGCTTCCTTTGCCAGGTGAGCGTGTTGCGCAGCGTGGCAGGCGGAGAAAAACTCAAAGGAATACGTTCATCACAATTGTAGGTATAGACATACTCACCGGATATACGGTAGTTGAGAGTGGGCAAAACAGTTAGTTCCACACTCGCCTCCGCTCCGGCAAACAAGGCTTCCGTCTGCGTATAACGGTAAATCTGTCCCGTATGGGGTAAGACAGACCATTCCCCCGTAGGCCGCAGAAAGATATAATTACTAAACCAATTGACGAAAGGAGAAACATATACGGACCATCTCCCGTACTTCAACTGATAAGAAGCATCCATCTGCCAACCCTGTTCGGACGAAAGTGTGGCATCTCCCTGTTCATGACGGAATGTGCCGTGATGCACACCATTCGAAGCCAGTTCATTAGCTCCCGGAAGACGAAAACTCCGTCCGACATTTACCTTCAGCTGATGCCGTATCGAGGGCGTCCATACCACACCCAATGATAAAGAATAGTCGCCAAAGCTCCTGTTTACCCGGCGGCTGTTCCACCGGTAGAACTCCACCTGCTCTTCATCATATCCCTGTTCCTGCAAATAAGTAGCCAGGTAAGGATCATCATGAGCAAAGACACGCATGCGACCATAGTCATACCGTACACCTCCACTGACGGATAACGTATTATCCGGACGATACGTCGTAAGCCAGGATATACCGGTAGTAAAACGATCATATTCCGGCAACAAGAAAGAATAACCGGAAATCGTATTTCGCTGGAATTGAGAGTCCCACCCCATCCGATGTTCCCAGGAAGAAGAACCGATCCACCGTCCTTTTGCCGAAAAACTGAAAGTATTCAGATTAAAGGCCAGTTCTTTGTCAGGATCAGTTTCCGGCAGAGGTTGTGTTCCGTAATGGGTATGAAACGCACTCCATTCCTCGCGGTGATTGTTCTGATAACCGATATCACCCGACAGAATAAACTTCTCCCAAGCATACTGCTGATGAGTGGTCACTTTCAGGTGATTTACCTTACTATAAGGAAGATCGATGTTCCGGCTGTCACCGTCGTCTTCCAGACGTGACAAGTCGGGAACTCCATGTACTCCGGGGAAGAACCCCGTCTTCTGAAAAACATTGGACACAGCAAGATTCGACTTATATCCCTTCTTCTGATATTGGGTAAAGAAATTGACATTACGTTCCCATCCCGCCGTATTTTTCAGCCGACGACCGTAAACCGGCATCTTCTGAGTCAGATAAACAATCGTGTCTGCCGGGATACGGTAATCTCCAAAGCGCTGTTCCGAGTAACGCAACCGCGTATACCATGCATTTCTTTTGATACCCAGCATCAGTGAAGCGCCTATGGTTTCGTTCACAGACTTACCCAACAGCGTCACGTCACCAAACAACATATTCTCTGCCGGCACCTGCACCGGAGCAATGTCAATCACTCCGCCCATGGCGTCACTGCCATAAAGCAGCGAAGCAGGACCTTTCATTACATTCACGGCATCCACATTGAAAGCATCCAGCTCCAGACCATGGTCTGCACCCCACTGCTGCCCTTCCTGTTTGATGCCATTCTCCAATACAGCCACCCGATTAAAGCCCATGCCACGAATCATCGGCTTGGAGAATCCCGAACCGATATCCATAGCCTGCACGCCGGGGATATTTTCCATAGCCTGCATGAAGTTACCCGTGAAATGTTTCCGCAAGAAATCCCTGTCAGCCACTTCGAGCGTAAGTGCAGTCTTTTTGTTCTGAAGCTGTTGGTAGGTTTCCGCTATCACGACTTCAGGCAAAGCTACATTACGGACTGAATCAGATTCCTGCGCATGGACGGAAAGGGTTGTACACAACATCCCCAGCACGCCCGGAATAATTCCTATACGCATTGATTACAATCTTGATTAGAATAAAACAATGAGAGGCAAGCTATAAAAGCCCGTCTCCACATGAATGTAAATTATGTAATCAAGCTATGGGAGGTGCACGTAGATAATGTGAATAAGAGAGTGTATAGACAATCTTATCCTGATGAACAACCTGCTCAAATGTGATGGGCGTTAAGATGCAACGGAAGTCAACAGACTGCGCTTCCGTGAAAAGAGAAAGAGAAAAGTGACAGATAGCACAATCATCGGACGAATGGCGCGGATGATCTGCATGGGAACAGGAAGCAGCATGCTCGTCCTCGTGATGGTGAAAAGCCTTCACCACGAAGAACGGCAGAAGTGCCATCATCAGCACCCACGCTATAACTACTCTCTTCTTTCCGCTGTTATTCACTTTCTTAATCGACAAGTATTTGAATAGGCTGCGAAGATATGTATCTCATATTAAAAACGCAAACTCTGGTACTTAATATGTGTTACTGCTCCGGCTTTTACCAATATATAGGTAAAGAATAGCAAACAAGATATTCAATGCTCATTATAAATTTTAAAGGAAACAATAGAAATATAAGCAAAACAACCTATAGCAGAAATCCTACAAATACTTTGTATTGGCCAATACAAATCAAAACCCTTTTAATAAAAGTATCTTGATCCTTCCCCAAAAGAATAAAACCAAGATACTCTACCATCTTTCATCCACTTTTTAACAGAGCGAACTTATATTTTCATCACACTATATATCCAAACTAAATATATCACATTATCTTTAGTAACAAAGTACTTAAATATTATCGACAAACAGCTCTGATCGTATAATATGGATTATAGTGATCTGAAGGCCCGTCAATTCCTCCTAGTTGAAGTTTTCTATCATCGTTAAATCCCCACACATATGCCCCCATAATTTTATTGTAGTTCACTCCTATCGTAAAAGACCAATACGATCCCGTTCGTCCTTGCAAGTAATGTATCCTACCATTAACAAACTCCCCTGTGGCCGGCAAAAATATCTTATTTTTATTAGGACCAATCACTAATAGCCCATTTATTCCCTTATATGAAATCCAAACACTCTCACATTTTGTAACAAGTTCTTCTATTTCCTCTTTTGTTGGAATTCGCAATCCACCGACTAAGTATGAATCACATACTTGGGTCATATCTTTTTTGAATGGAAAATATTCCCCATATTCCTCTGGATTTTGTGCACCCAAATTACATGAGGCCCATTTTACACTTAACCCTAAATCCACGACTCTACCAGGTGTTGGAATGTACTTATTCTCATCCTCTTTAGTCGTGAAACTCCTTGTCTCTCCTTCATAATACTTCCCTTTATACAAAATATAGGCTTTATAAGAATAAGCAGTTTCCGAAGCCAGCTCTTTTAACTCAAAAGTATAATCTCCAGAACTACCATCAATAGAAGCCGGTAATGAACAAGAATTAGTGTTTGAAGTAATCTTCACACCATATTCAGCAGTAGTCGGCACATTGGCATAAGAACAAACAATTTTTGCTGAATTAGAAGTAATATCACTACTATTCCCAGTAATGGCTGCCGGCTCTTTACCAAAGAACTTTGTCTGCTTCAATTTACTTCCATCCGAATTATAAAGTATAGCATACAACGTATCCGCTGCTGAATCCGGAATCCAATCAACACCCACTTTCCCTTTAGATGTTATACCATATTTAGAAGAAAGATTACCATTTCCTTCAAACTTTACTATTTGCGGAAGTGGAGTAAGTAATTTCCTATTGAATAGTGAATCTACATCATAAACCTCAAAATAAACAGAGTTTTTGATATCTGCCTCTACCTTTTCCGAGGAAGAAGAAACAATATTAATGTCATAAGGAGAACGATATAAAGTTTTATCTATTACATTAATATTGGGAGTAGTATAATTATCTATCTCATGACCTAAAAATGCAAAACTTAATCCTGCAGCCACATCCAAACCTGTGAAATTACGTAACGACCATGCACAGAAATCATTAGATGAATTAAGAAGCTCCTCTTTAAAACCTCCATCAACATGTGTTCCCAAATAAGGTTTTATATCAAACGAAGGGCCGATAATTCCATAAAGCCATAATTGAATCCTTGGATAAAACCAGGCTTTGGCATTAATCTCTCCCTGGCCCTCTATCGTAGGATAAATAAGATTAAAGTCATTCTTGAACTCTGATACGGATTTGTAGCCTGTTTCTTGTTGCCAAGAGATCCCTAAACGCCCTGTCGCAGTGTCTGTATATCCCATATAAGCTGACATTTTCCCTTCCACATCAAATGATGCACCTCTATAGAGATCTGCGTTCAATCTTATATAAACAGGCACATAGCCTATTCTAAATTTGATATCTATAGGTTTAAACATATTGCATTTCCACAATTCATCCTGTTGATTCAAATTATGATATTCTCCCCAAACATCAAATTGCAGCGTTTGTTCTGTCGATGCAGTACCTATGATAGAAGCACTAACTTTTAAAGCCTTACTTTGATATTGAACGAATGCTTCCGCTGTACTAGTTGATAGAGTCCGTTGTCCAAAACTTAAAGTTAAGTTCAAGTCAACGCCTACTTTAAAAGAAGCCTTTTTTAAGTAGAGCTTATAATTATCCCCGCTAAATAATTCTCCTCCACTAAAGTCTTTCCCCCAACTCCATAAGTTCTCTGTTAATGAAACACCCGAACGAGTAGTAGCTATATCTATAGACTTTAATTCGCCATCGCTATCCCGGTATGTTATACTTTCCGGATAATACACTTTATCATTTACACGAGTAACCACTTGTTCTGATGAAGCAAGTGTAAACTCAGTATTTGCAAAAATATCACAAAGAGTACCTGGCTTTGTTTTTATCCTCACAACATCTCCATCACGAGTTATCTGCTTCACAATTACAATATATCCAGTTGTATCTGCATCTATCGTGAGTACAGACCCTGCACGTAAACTTGCAGTTGAAGCAGAAGACCGAAAAGAATATACGCCTTCGTCCGGCTTACACTCTAAAAGTCGGGTAATCTCCCAATCTATTGGCACATAGTTAGGATTAACTACTTCAGATTCATATTCCTCCTTCGTAGGAAAAGAGTTTGTATTATCATCCTTAATACAAGAAGTAAGATAAAATATCAAAAACAGTACCAACAATAAGCTGCTATTTTTCTTCAGATTTACACACATCGCATTTAATTTTATGTATTATACAATCCAGCGATTTATTAGTCAATAAAAAGAGTCTGGAGCAGCAATCTCTTCGGGATCGGCAGATTTTTGAAGCACATGAGTTTTTCCCGACCGCATCATTTTTATATTTAATCTGCTATAATCCGAATTAAAATACAACCTGATATTTTGTTTTTGCATATCTCCTAAAATATTCATTTCATATAATGCAGCACCATACCCTTCAGGGCCATCATATTTCAGTCCAGTATAAACATGAATACCATTATCCCTCCCTTCATATATGTAATAACAACTAGAATTACCATCTTCCCAAGTAAAAGCAACGGATTGCTTATTATTATAGAATGTCACATAACGAGTTCTACTACCATTAAAATAGCTATTTGCTCCACTGTCACTTAGCTTAACGCCACTAGAGTTTATAGTATATAGGTACTTGTAATATGTTTGGCTCCAACATGGTAACGCAATGCCAAGACATACGAAAATCGAGATAAATGTAAGTTTCATAATTTATTAATTTTTAAATTCAACTATCTGAGTTACTTTATTCCGTAGATTTTACCGTTTCCACCACAAGTAGAGCACTTGCCTCTCACACAATTAGGACAGTCTGTATATTCTTGCGTATAGATTGATATAATATAACCTTTCCCATGACATCCTGAACAATCACCAGTTCCGTGACATTGAGGACAGGTTCGCTCTCCATAACGCGCTTTGGGAGCAGAATGCGATGAAGATGATGATTCTGGTAATGAGATTATACCTGAATTATACGGAACTATCACATTTCCATCATTATTGCTTTTTACACTTCGATACGACGCAGTTGTCTTATTATTCAGTTCACGCTGATATACAAACACAAAATCGTCTTTCTTAATATTTAAGCGTGAATAATTATCCGAAAAGTAGTAATGAGCCGTTCCCCAATACCCCGAACCATAATAGCAATGTAGATTATTTTCATCCTTGATGTATTTTATGAGACATCCGCTGTCTGAAAATCCATCACTATTCGATTCATAGCAGCCGATGTTGTTAAAGGTAAGGAAATGCGCATCATCATTTACATTTCTTCTTTGGTTATTTTGCACAATCATAATTCTTTTGTATAAATAAGTCTGCGCATAGCTTACACAAGATGTACAAATGAATAGAACCACAAAAAAAGTCTGTCTCATATTTTATTTATTTATATCTGCAGACTCCCCAAATCAGACAAAATCATTATAAGTTCAAGCCTATATAAAGAAAAAGCGCGGGAATCTGTACTTGTTACTCGTCCCGCTCTTTAAGGCCTTCGCATTGCCCAGTCAGTTGAACGAGCAACGCAGAAGCCCACGCCGATATGTATAATAACTTAGTACCACTCTATATTCAAAATATAATAGAGCATACTTAAGAACATATAAACATATCCCGCAGACATCTACTGTTGCTTTGTTCTTTGACTGACTGATTAAAATTTGCGAAGTTTTAAAGAGCCAAAGACAAAACGTTTAGTAAACGTCTTTTCTTTATATAAGAAATTTCAATCACATCTATTTTTCATTAATAGAAAGACAGATGAATTAAGAAACACTACAAAATTACAAAAAAAAACAAAAACCTACCACAATACTAAGAAAAAATAACCTACTGGAGAGATTTATTCTTTCCACCTTTATTAAGATTACTGATTTTATCCAAAGGTTGGCGGGAAACGACATTTACTCAAATAACGTTTGACATAAACTAAAGCTATTGATAATTCAGTGAACAAAATAATATTCAGCCCATATCAAACTCACGTTCAATTTGGTTATAATAGACACAGAGACAATACAGTTTCGATACGATCTAATTAAAAAGCACGTACATCACTATTACCTTTCCCCTGCAAAAAGCTTGCATATCTACTGAAGCATGATTACCTTTGCCGCTCAAGATGGCATCTTGTGTTGTTCAAGATAGCATCTCATACAACACAAGATGCCATCTTGAGCGGCAAAGCAAAGGGAACTACAGTTCATAGGGAAATGAGTTTCAGGCATTAAGGTACTATGCTACTGACATTGAAAAGCATAGATATCAACAACAACATCAATCAACAGGAACAAGGATATGGGAATGATTTATTTAGTAAGGAAGAAACTCTTCCGCTCCAAGGAAGGAATGAAGCAACTGTACTACGCTGTGCAACGTACCCTGCAACCGCGCGGCGGAGTAACTACCGAAAAGTTGGCGCAACGCATGGCCCGTCGCAAAGGCATGGGTGAGGGCGACGTGCAAAGCGTACTGGTGGACCTGCCCAAATATATCGAAGAAGCACTCAGCGAGGGAGAGTCCGTCACTATCAGAGGACTTGGCTCCTTCAACCTCGCCATAACAAGCGAGGGATTCGAACATCCCGATGACGTGATGCCGGGCAAGGTGCGGGTTTCACGCATCTACTTCAAACCAGATCGCATGTTAACAGGAAGGCTACGCCAGAACATGGATTTCTTCCGTTACCCACTAAGCAAATACTTCCCCCACGAAATGCTACGTCCCGAAACGCTGGAGCGCGAACGGGTACAGACTCCAAATAAGCCGGAAGACGAAACAAAGGATATTGATACGGTAACAGGCTGAAAGCACTGAAAGCCGTCCCCGACCGGAGATTTCAGTCTAAACGCCTTACACACAACGGCCTAAAGCCGCTGAAAGAGATGAAAGTGCAGAACGCATGATTATTCGCACAAACCACGTCCCAAATGCGGACAGGCACTTAAAACAAATCTTAATCTTCTGCAAGCGAGACAAAAAAGATATTTCATTTCAAGATAATTACGTATATTTGCAAGCTGAACAAGAGAACGAAAAGTGCCGGAACAGGTCGAAATGAAATAAAACGGCTTTGAGTTATTAACAAAAAAGGCGACTTATCAACAGATTTTGCAATCTTTCTCTTTTTTAGTAGGCGCAATACGGAATTATCACTTATTTCGCTGCCAATAAACACTAAGATTATGGGAAAAATTATTGCTTTGGCAAATCAAAAAGG
>ERZ791872.1384-NODE-1384-length-15410-cov-2.433344_pt1 | contig 15410 bp, 8 predicted proteins | sample MGYA00510279_ERZ791872 | MGnify/ENA primary metagenome ERZ791872 (study PRJEB30046, sample SAMN00792103) | human gut metagenome | study: EMG produced TPA metagenomics assembly of the A metagenome-wide association study of gut microbiota in type 2... | reverse complement strand
CCTGCCGCCTGGCAAAATAACCTGCCACTGACGCCAGCAGATAAAGTTTCCGGCTATAACAACTTCTATGAATTCGGGCTGGATAAAGCCGATCCCGCCGCTAATGCTGGTAGCCTGAAAACCGATCCATGGACACTGAAAATCAGCGGCGAAGTGGCAAAACCATTGACCCTCGATCACGATGATTTAACCCGTCGCTTCCCGCTGGAAGAGCGTATTTATCGTATGCGCTGCGTGGAGGCATGGTCGATGGTGGTGCCGTGGATTGGTTTTCCGCTGCACAAATTGCTGGCGCTTGCCGAACCCACCAGCAATGCGAAGTATGTCGCTTTCGAAACAATTTATGCACCGGAACAGATGCCTGGTCAGCAGGACCGCTTTATCGGCGGCGGGCTGAAATATCCTTATGTCGAAGGATTGCGTCTCGACGAAGCAATGCATCCGCTCACACTGATGACCGTGGGTGTTTATGGCAAGGCGTTACCGCCACAAAATGGCGCGCCGGTACGACTGATTGTGCCGTGGAAATATGGCTTTAAAGGGATTAAATCGATAGTCAGTATTAAGCTGACCCGCGAGCGTCCGCCAACCACCTGGAATCTGGCAGCGCCTGACGAATACGGTTTTTACGCCAACGTTAATCCGCATGTTGATCACCCGCGCTGGTCACAGGCTACCGAACGATTTATTGGTTCAGGCGGCATCCTCGATGTACAGCGCCAGCCAACGCTACTGTTTCGAACTTTGTACCCGAAAACGCCGACCAGGTGGCATCGCTGTATCGTGGCCTGGATTTGCGGGAGAATTTCTGAATGCGTCTGACAGCAAAACAGGTGACATGGCTGAAAGTTAGCCTGCATCTTGCCGGATTGTTGCCGTTTCTCTGGCTGGTCTGGGCGATCAATCACGGTGGACTGGGTGCCGATCCGGTGAAAGATATTCAGCATTTTACCGGTCGCACTGCACTGAAATTTTTGCTGGCGACCTTGTTAATCACACCTCTGGCACGCTACGCAAAACAGCCGTTATTGATACGCACTCGCCGCCTGTTAGGCTTATGGTGCTTTGCCTGGGCGACACTGCATTTAACCAGTTACGCATTGCTGGAGCTGGGCGTGAATAATCTGGCGTTATTAGGCAAGGAGTTAATTACCCGGCCTTATTTAACGTTAGGAATTATCAGCTGGGTTATTTTGCTTGCTTTAGCGTTTACTTCAACCCAGGCGATGCAGCGAAAACTCGGCAAGCACTGGCAACAGTTGCATAATTTCGTCTATCTTGTCGCGATCCTGGCCCCAATACATTATCTGTGGTCAGTGAAGATTATTTCACCGCAGCCGCTCATCTACGCTGGGCTGGCTGTACTGCTTTTAGCCTTACGGTATAAGAAGTTGCGTTCCCTTTTTAACCGGTTACGCAAGCAGGTTCACAACAAATTATCTGTATAACTTCATATTGCCGACAAAGTACGCGTTATCCCTGCCGGATGCGGCGCGAGCGCCCTATCCGGCCTACGCAGATCACATCAGGTTATGTTTCGTTTGTCATCAACCTCAAATTATCAACCTAATTCATTTTATTTCAATAAGATAGATAAGTACACCTGAGAAAACTATGCTCTCATCTCCTAAGAGTTGTTGCATTTTGTCATATGTTACAATATAACATTACACATCATATACAATGACTCTGGAGGAAACTGTTTTGGCGATTCGTCTTCACAAACTGGCTGTTGCTTTAGGTGTCTTTATTGTTAGCGCTCCTGCCTTTTCGCATGGTCATCACTCACACGGCAAACCCTTAACAGAGGTCGAACAAAAAGCTGCTAATGGTGTTTTTGATGATGCCAATGTACAAAACCGAACGCTCAGTGACTGGGATGGAGTCTGGCAATCCGTTTATCCTTTACTGCAAAGTGGCAAACTTGACCCCGTCTTTCAGAAGAAAGCGGATGCAGATAAAACTAAAACATTTGCTGAAATTAAAGATTATTATCACAAAGGTTATGCAACAGATATCGAGATGATTGGCATTGAGGACGGCATTGTTGAATTCCATAGAAATAATGAAACAACATCCTGTAAATATGATTACGATGGATACAAAATACTCACCTATAAATCAGGCAAGAAAGGCGTTCGTTACTTATTCGAATGTAAAGATCCTGAAAGCAAAGCCCCTAAATATATACAATTTAGCGATCATATAATTGCACCACGAAAATCATCTCATTTTCACATTTTTATGGGTAATGATTCACAGCAATCTTTATTAAATGAAATGGAAAACTGGCCAACGTATTATCCATATCAGTTGAGTAGCGAAGAAGTGGTCGAGGAAATGATGTCTCATTGAGTATTCTCATGATAACGCCTCGATGCCGCTTTAGTAAGTCATCATAACTACCACTGGTCCATCCACAAACGCCACTGAACGCAAGCTAGCTACAGACACGCTCATCACTATGACGTGTCTGTATATTAATAAGCTAACCCGCATTGAGTTAACCAATAACGGATTCCATACACAATACGGCCAACAGAGAAAGATACCTGTGCTCACGCCATTGCTTATATTGGCTGGTTACAATGTGCACTATCAATTTTTTAAATAACAAATTCTTAAAACCACATCTGTATAAGGAATTTTTAAGGTTCATGGGATAGCTTGACTGTGAAAATTACAGGAGCTACAAAAATGAACCGATTCTCAAAAACTCAAATTTATTTACATTGGATAACGCTGCTTTTCATTGCAATAACCTATGCCGCGATGGAACTCCGTGGCTGGTTTCCTAAAGGTAGTAGTACTTATCTGCTGATGCGAGAAATACATTACAATGCGGGTATATTCGTTTGGGTGTTAATGTTTTCACGCCTGATTATAAAACACCGTTATAGTGATCCTTCTATTGTGCCACCGCCACCTGCCTGGCAAATGAAAGCGGCTTCGCTAATGCACATCATGCTTTATATAACCTTCCTTGCACTTCCTCTGCTGGGGATTGCTTTGATGGCTTACAGTGGAAAATCGTGGAGTTTCCTTGGTTTCAATGTGTCTCCCTTTGTTACCCCAAACAGCGAAATTAAAGCACTGATAAAAAATATTCACGAAACCTGGGCAAATATAGGTTACTTTTTAATCGCAGCTCACGCTGGCGCAGCACTCTTTCATCACTACATTCAGAAAGATAATACTCTGTTACGAATGATGCCTCGCCGCAAATAAGTCGATCCCCTGACAAGGAAATGTGAACCATGGACATCAACGCGTCATAAATGTTTACGCAAGTGCACAATGCACCCTTTCCACTATCAACAAGGAGGAGCAGAAACTGTGTAAATCGTACAATGGTAAGACTTATCAAAAATACAGGTTAATTTTGGTATTTAAACCTTTTTTACTTGTTAGTATGATACAAAGGCTTTCAAAAAAGCTGGGAAATTCAACAACTCTTGGAAATTATGGACTTTGTCCCGCGGCTTTAATCTGACGGCCGCGTTCCTTTTTTGACTCAATTATTGAACCCTTCTCTACGCAACTTCAGTTCCCACCACCAACTTTGCGGCAGTTTCATAGGATGAATGTCTAAAAGAATAATGGTGAGCGATAAGAAAACGACTGAATAACTGCACATTTTCGCTCGAAAGCTTCCTGTCAGATCCATAGCGAATCAAGTGCTGAATGTCACAGTATCGAACAGAAAACAGTGACGATCTAACCCTTCAAGAATATTCTACGATTGTTCTGTTTAGGAAAAGCAAGGCGGGAAGTCGGGAGATAAGTCATTGATAAAGTGGCGGAGAGAGGGGGATTTGAACCCCCGGTAGAGTTGCCCCTACTCCGGTTTTCGAGACCGGTCCGTTCAGCCGCTCCGGCATCTCTCCGTTCAGATGGTTGCCATGATGCCAGGAAATTTGGCATTTTAACAGTCCCTGTCCGTGCAATTTTGTTCAAGTGACGAGTTTGCGAGCAAAACGATGATTAAGTGGCCCTGGAAAGTACAAGAATCAGCACATCAAACTGCCCTTCCCTGGCAGGAAGCACTATCGATCCCCCTTTTAACGGGTCTGACGGAACAGGAACAAAGCAAATTAGTCACTCTTGCCGAACGTTTTTTACAGCAAAAGCGGCTTGTTCCTTTACAGGGCTTTGAACTGGATTCATTAAGAAGCTGCCGGATAGCACTTCTATTTTGCCTACCCGTTCTGGAGTTAGGACTGGAATGGCTGGATGGTTTTCATGAAGTCTTAATTTATCCTGCGCCATTTGTGGTCGATGATGAATGGGAAGACGATATCGGTCTGGTGCATAACCAACGTATTGTTCAGTCAGGTCAGAGCTGGCAGCAAGGGCCTATCGTTTTGAACTGGTTGGATATACAAGATTCTTTTGATGCTTCTGGTTTTAACCTGATTATTCATGAAGTCGCTCATAAGCTGGACACCCGTAACGGCGATCGCGCCAGCGGAGTTCCCTTTATTCCGTTGCGTGAGGTTGCTGGCTGGGAACACGATCTTCATGCTGCAATGAACAACATTCAGGAAGAAATCGAATTGGTTGGCGAGAATGCGGCGAGCATTGATGCTTATGCAGCCAGCGATCCTGCTGAATGTTTTGCCGTACTTTCTGAATATTTCTTTAGCGCCCCAGAACTTTTTGCTCCTCGTTTCCCTTCATTGTGGCAACGTTTCTGCCAATTTTATCAACAAGATCCTTTGCAGAGACTGCATCACGCTAATGATACAGACTCGTTTTCGGCGACGAATGTTCATTAATTAACAACTTTGCAGATTAATTAACCAATTGAAATGACTTATGAAATTTAGTGTTGACAGACAAGGTACCGCTAAGTAATATTCGCCCCGTTCACACGATTCCTCTGTAGTTCAGTCGGTAGAACGGCGGACTGTTAATCCGTATGTCACTGGTTCGAGTCCAGTCAGAGGAGCCAAATTCTAAAAATTCGCTTTTTTAGCGCAATGTCACTGACCTTAGTTGAACATTGTTTTTTAACGGATAGCGGGTTTTTAACATCTTAAGCGCCCTCGACCTTTATGGTTGAGGGCGTTTTGCTATGAACGCCATCACCATTTTCCCCTCGATTATAAAACTTGAGTTATTCAGTAGTCTCCCCTCTTGCAACTCACACCCAAAACTGCCTAACGAAAAGTTATTAATTTTCAATCATATTGCTATCAGTATTTACATTTTTTCGCTGTGCTAGAAAGGGCGCATTTATGTTAGCTCGTTCAGGGAAGGTAAGCATGGCTACGAAGAAGAGAAGTGGAGAAGAAATAAATGACCGACAAATATTATGCGGGATGGGAATTAAACTACGCCGCTTAACTGCGGGTATCTGTCTGATAACTCAACTTGCGTTCCCTATGGCTGCGGCAGCACAAGGTGTGGTAAACGCCGCAACCCAACAACCAGTTCCTGCACAAATTGCCATTGCAAATGCCAATACGGTGCCCTACACCCTTGGAGCGTTGGAATCGGCCCAAAGCGTTGCCGAACGTTTCGGTATTTCGGTGGCTGAGTTACGCAAACTCAACCAGTTTCGTACGTTTGCTCGAGGTTTTGATAATGTCCGCCAGGGTGATGAACTGGATGTCCCGGCACAAGTTAGTGAAAAAAAATTAACCCCGCCGCCGGGTAATAGCAGTGACAACCTCGAGCAACAGATAGCCAGTACTTCACAGCAAATCGGGTCTCTGCTCGCCGAAGATATGAACAGCGAGCAAGCGGCAAATATGGCGCGTGGATGGGCCTCTTCTCAGGCTTCAGGCGCAATGACAGACTGGTTAAGCCGCTTCGGTACCGCAAGAATCACGCTGGGCGTGGATGAAGATTTTAGCCTGAAGAACTCCCAGTTCGATTTTCTCCATCCGTGGTATAAAACGCCTGATAATCTCTTTTTCAGTCAGCATACTCTCCATCGTACTGACGAGCGTACGCAGATTAACAACGGCTTAGGTTGGCGTCATTTCACTCCCACATGGATGTCGGGCATCAACTTCTTTTTCGACCACGATCTTAGCCGTTACCACTCCCGCGCCGGCATTGGCGCGGAGTACTGGCGCGACTATCTAAAATTAAGCAGTAACGGCTATTTGCGACTGACCAACTGGCGCAGCGCACCTGAACTGGACAACGATTATGAAGCACGCCCGGCCAATGGCTGGGATGTACGCGCAGAAAGCTGGCTACCCGCCTGGCCGCACCTTGGCGGTAAACTGGTCTATGAACAGTATTATGGCGATGAAGTGGCCCTGTTCGATAAAGACGATCGGCAAAGTAATCCTCATGCCATAACCGCTGGACTTAACTATACCCCCTTCCCGCTGATGACCTTCAGCGCGGAGCAACGCCAGGGTAAACAGGGCGAAAATGACACCCGTTTTGCCGTCGATTTTACCTGGCAACCTGGCAGCGCAATGCAGAAACAGCTTGACCCGAATGAAGTCGCTGCACGGCGTAGCCTTGCAGGCAGCCGTTATGATCTGGTGGATCGCAACAACAATATCGTTCTGGAATATCGCAAAAAAGAACTGGTTCGCCTGACCCTGACAGACCCCGTGACAGGGAAGTCAGGAGAAGTGAAATCACTGGTTTCGTCGCTACAAACCAAATATGCCCTGAAAGGCTATAACGTCGAAGCCACCGCACTGGAAGCTGCCGGTGGCAAAGTGGTCACAACGGGTAAAGATATTCTGGTTACCCTGCCGGCTTACCGGTTCACCAGTACGCCAGAAACCGATAACACCTGGCCGATTGAAGTCACCGCCGAAGATGTCAAAGGCAATTTGTCGAATCGTGAACAGAGCATGGTGGTCGTTCAGGCACCTACGCTAAGCCAGAAAGATTCCTCGGTATCGTTAAGTACCCAAACATTGAACGCGGATTCCCATTCAACCGCCACACTGACTTTTATTGCGCATGATGCAGCAGGTAATCCTGTTGTCGGGCTGGTGCTCTCGACGCGTCACGAAGGTGTTCAGGACATCACCCTTTCTGACTGGAAAGATAATGGTGACGGAAGCTATACCCAGATCCTGACCACAGGAGCGATGTCTGGCACGCTGACGCTGATGCCACAGCTGAATGGTGTGGATGCGGCTAAAGCCCCCGCCGTGGTGAATATCATTTCTGTTTCGTCATCCCGAACTCACTCGTCAATTAAGATTGATAAGGACCGTTATCTCTCCGGCAATCCTATCGAGGTGACGGTAGAACTGAGAGATGAAAATGACAAACCTGTTAAGGAACAAAAACAGCAACTGAATAACGCAGTCAGCATCGACAACGTGAAACCAGGAGTCACTACAGACTGGAAAGAAACCGCAGATGGCGTCTATAAGGCGACCTATACCGCCTATACCAAAGGCAGTGGACTTACTGCGAAGCTATTAATGCAAAACTGGAATGAAGATTTGCATACCGCTGGATTTATCATCGACGCCAACCCGCAGTCAGCGAAAATTGCGACATTATCTGCCAGCAATAATGGTGTGCTCGCCAATGAGAATGCAGCAAACACCGTCTCGGTCAATGTCGCTGATGAAGGAAGCAACCCAATCAATGATCATACCGTCACGTTTGCGGTATTAAGCGGATCGGCAACTTCCTTCAACAATCAAAACACCGCAAAAACGGATGTTAATGGTCTGGCGACTTTTGATCTGAAAAGTAGTAAGCAGGAAGACAACACGGTTGAAGTCACCCTTGAAAATGGCGTGAAACAAACGTTAATCGTCAGTTTTGTCGGCGACTCGAGTACCGCGCAGGTTGATCTGCAGAAGTCGAAAAATGAAGTGGTTGCTGACGGCAATGACAGCGTCACAATGACCGCGACCGTCCGGGATGCAAAAGGCAACCTGCTCAATGACGTCATGGTCACTTTCAATGTTAATTCAGCAGAGGCGAAACTGAGCCAAACCGAAGTGAATAGCCACGACGGGATCGCCACAGCTACGCTGACCAGTTTGAAAAATGGTGATTATAGGGTTACGGCCTCTGTGAGCTCTGGTTCCCAGGCTAATCAACAGGTGAATTTTATCGGTGATCAAAGTACTGCTGCCCTGACCCTCAGTGTGCCTTCAGGTGATATCACCGTCACCAACACAGCTCCGCAATATATGACTGCAACCTTGCAGGATAAAAATGGCAACCCACTAAAAGATAAAGAAATCACCTTCTCTGTGCCAAACGACGTCGCAAGTAAGTTCTCGATTAGCAACGGAGGAAAAGGCATGACGGATAGTAACGGGGTTGCAATCGCCTCCCTGACCGGCACGTTAGCGGGCACGCATATGATCATGGCTCGTCTGGCTAACAGCAATGTCAGCGATGCACAGCCAATGACGTTTGTGGCGGATAAAGACAGAGCGGTTGTCGTTTTGCAAACATCGAAAGCGGAAATCATTGGGAATGGCGTGGATGAGACAACTCTGACAGCAACAGTGAAAGATCCGTCGAATCATCCGGTGGCGGGGATAACGGTAAACTTCACCATGCCACAGGACGTTGCGGCAAACTTTACCCTTGAAAATAACGGTATTGCCATCACTCAGGCCAATGGGGAAGCGCATGTCACGCTGAAAGGTAAAAAAGCGGGCACGCATACGGTTACCGCAACGCTGGGTAATAACAATACCAGTGATTCGCAGCCGGTAACATTTGTGGCGGACAAAGCCTCGGCTCAGGTTGTCCTGCAGATATCAAAAGATGAGATCACAGGTAATGGCGTCGATAGCGCAACGCTAACTGCAACGGTTAAAGATCAGTTCGACAATGAGGTGAATAATCTTCCGGTAACATTCAGCTCAGCCTCTTCAGGACTCACCCTGACCCCGGGAGTAAGTAATACCAACGAGTCTGGCATCGCGCAGGCCACTCTCGCAGGCGTTGCCTTTGGTGAGAAGACGGTTACTGCATCACTGGCTAATAATGGTGCCAGCGACAACAAAACTGTGCATTTTATTGGCGACACAGCGGCGGCAAAAATTATCGAGTTGACGCCTGTCCCAGACAGCATAATCGCCGGTACCCCGCAGAACAGCTCCGGCAGCGTCATCACCGCCACAGTCGTTGATAATAATGGCTTTCCGGTGAAAGGTGTGACTGTGAACTTCACCAGCAACGCAGCGACAGCCGAAATGACGAACGGCGGTCAAGCCGTGACGAACGAACAGGGTAAGGCTACCGTCACTTATACCAATACCCGCTCCTCGATAGAATCAGGAGCGAGACCGGATACCGTTGAGGCCAGTCTGGAAAATGGTAGCTCCACGCTTAGCACATCAATTAATGTCAACGCTGATGCGTCTACGGCACATCTCACCTTGCTACAGGCACTTTTTGATACAGTCTCCGCAGGCGAGACAACCAGTCTGTATATTGAGGTGAAGGATAATTACGGCAACGGTGTCCCCCAGCAGGAGGTAACCCTCAGCGTTTCACCAAGTGAAGGCGTGACCCCCAGTAATAACGCTATATATACTACCAACCACGACGGCAATTTTTACGCAAGCTTTACCGCTACAAAAGCCGGGGTTTATCAATTGACGGCAACCCTCGAAAATGGCGATTCGATGCAACAAACAGTGACCTATGTGCCGAACGTCGCGAATGCTGAAATCACGCTGGCAGCCTCGAAGGATCCGGTGATTGCCGACAATAACGATCTCACGACACTAACAGCAACAGTCGCTGATACAGAGGGCAATGCGATAGCCAACACTGAGGTAACATTTACTCTGCCGGAAGATGTGAAGGCGAACTTCACGCTGAGCGATGGCGGTAAAGTGATTACTGATGCTGAAGGCAAAGCGAAAGTCACGCTGAAAGGTACAAAAGCAGGCGCTCATACTGTTACAGCATCGATGACTGGCGGTAAGAGTGAGCAGTTGGTGGTGAACTTTATTGCGGATACGCTCACTGCGCAGGTTAATCTTAACGTTACCGAGGACAATTTTATCGCTAATAACGTCGGGATGACCAGGCTGCAGGCAACAGTGACTGATGGAAACGGCAACCCGTTAGCCAATGAGGCGGTGACATTCACGCTACCGGCAGATGTGAGCGCAAGCTTTACTCTCGGACAAGGCGGTTCCGCCATTACTGATATCAACGGCAAGGCTGAAGTTACACTGAGCGGTACAAAATCCGGCACCTACCCCGTGACAGTTAGCGTGAACAATTATGGTGTCAGTGATACGAAACAGGTGACTTTGATTGCCGATGCTGGTACCGCAAAACTAGCCTCCTTAACCTCTGTATACTCATTCGTCGTCAGCACGACCGAGGGCGCAACCATGACGGCAAGCGTCACTGACGCTAACGGCAACCCGGTAGAAGGCATAAAAGTTAATTTCCGCGGAACCTCCGTCACGCTAAGCAGCACCAGCGTTGAAACGGATGATCGGGGTTTCGCTGAAATTCTTGTGACAAGCACCGAGGTCGGACTGAAAACAGTTTCAGCCTCTCTGGCAGATAAACCTACTGAAGTCATCTCGCGATTACTGAATGCCAGTGCAGATGTTAATTCTGCGACGATTACCAGTCTGGAGATACCGGAAGGTCAGGTAATGGTCGCACAAGACGTAGCAGTTAAAGCTCACGTTAACGACCAGTTTGGCAACCCGGTTGCGCATCAACCCGTGACATTCAGTGCAGAGCCATCCTCGCAAATGATCATCAGCCAGAATACGGTCTCTACTAATACGCAGGGTGTAGCCGAGGTCACCATGACGCCCGAAAGAAACGGTTCGTATATGGTGAAAGCATCCCTGCCGAATGGAGCCTCACTTGAGAAACAACTGGAGGCTATTGATGAAAAACTGACACTCACGGCGTCCAGTCCGCTTATCGGTGTCTATGCCCCTACAGGCGCTACTCTGACGGCAACGCTAACCTCTGCAAATGGCACTCCAGTGGAGGGTCAGGTCATCAACTTTAGCGTAACGCCAGAAGGGGCGACGTTAAGTGGCGGAAAAGTGAGAACTAACTCTTCAGGTCAGGCTCCAGTCGTTTTGACCAGCAATAAAGTCGGTACATATACGGTGACTGCATCTTTCCATAACGGCGTAACAATACAGACACAGACAACCGTGAAAGTCACTGGCAACTCAAGCACCGCCCATGTTGCTAGCTTTATCGCTGATCCATCGACTATCGCCGCCACCAACACTGATTTAAGTACCTTAAAGGCAACGGTTGAGGATGGCAGTGGTAACCTGATCGAAGGTCTCACTGTGTACTTCGCCTTAAAAAGCGGCTCTGCCACATTAACGTCATTAACAGCGGTGACCGATCAAAACGGAATCGCGACAACAAGCGTGAAAGGAGCGATGACAGGTAGCGTCACGGTAAGCGCAGTCACGACCGCTGGTGGAATGCAAACAGTAGATATAACGCTGGTGGCTGGCCCGGCAGACACCTCGCAGTCCGTCCTTAAGAGCAATCGGTCATCACTGAAAGGGGACTATACCGATAGTGCTGAATTACGTCTTGTTCTGCACGATATATCAGGCAATCCGATCAAAGTTTCTGAAGGGATGGAATTTGTGCAATCAGGTACTAACGTGCCCTATATAAAAATTAGCGCAATTGATTACAGTCTAAATATCAACGGTGATTACAAAGCCACTGTTACAGGAGGCGGAGAGGGTATCGCAACGCTGATCCCTGTATTGAATGGTGTTCATCAAGCAGGTCTGAGTACCACAATACAATTCACTCGCGCAGAAGACAAAATAATGAGCGGTACAGTATCAGTCAATGGTACTGACCTACCGACAACTACATTCCCTTCGCAGGGGTTCACCGGGGCGTATTATCAGTTGAATAATGACAACTTTGTCCCAGGAAAAACGGCGGCTGATTATGAGTTTTCAAGCTCTGCCTCCTGGGTCGATGTTGATGCTACCGGTAAAGTGACATTTAAAAATGTCGGCAGCAATTCGGAAAGGATTACGGCGACGCCAAAATCAGGAGGCCCTAGCTATGTATACGAAATCCGTGTGAAGAGTTGGTGGGTGAACGCCGGCGAGGCTTTCATGATATACAGCCTTGCTGAAAATTTTTGCAGCAGCAATGGCTACACGCTCCCCAGAGCAAACTATTTAAACCACTGTAGTTCCCGAGGCATCGGGTCACTGTACAGTGAATGGGGAGATATGGGGCATTACACGACTGACGCTGGTTTTCAATCAAATATGTATTGGTCATCTAGTCCCGCAAACTCAAGCGAACAATACGTAGTTTCCCTGGCAACAGGTGATCAAAGCGTATTTGAAAAGCTTGGGTTTGCTTATGCGACATGTTATAAAAACCTGTGATTTTCCGTTATAATTTCTTAAAGAGTGTTCCATTCGGGGCACTCTTTTTTACATTCCCTCTACAGAACTAGCCCTTCTCTCACAGAAAATGAATAAATAAAAATGCGGCACCGCCAGAATCGCGTTCGATGTGACTATGATCATTTTCGGTGAGTACTGCTTTGATCTAAAGGCTGGTTTTCTGTGATGATTGACCAGCCTCAGAGTATTGATGACACCACCGTTCATAACAGATCGGCATTACTATGCATAAGTACTGTCTCATATTCTCGCCAAAACACTTTTTAATGCCTTTGCGAATTCATCCAGACTTATATTGTCAATTTTTTGCCCAACGACGACTGACTCCGAGACATCGGCCATTGCGGGCCATCGCGTTTTGTAATCAGCATAAATTGCAACAACAGAGGTATTATAGGCACTTGCCATATGTAATATTGAGGTGTCAGGAGTTATTGCGATATAAGCATCTTTTATGATTGCTGCTGAACGTTTAATCGAGGGTGGTAAGGATAAACGGTAGACATTATTATAACAATCCACTAATGCCCTGGCTTTATCTTCACCTTTGGGTCCATGAACGATCACTATTGGTATATCTGTTTCACTTTAAATTTTTGCTATTAGATTTTCTGCAATCGATAATGAAAATGTACGTTCCTGCGAGCTACCTTCTAAATTGAACGCAATGTAAGATCCTAACGATCGCATTTCCTCGCGCACCTCATCGAGTACATCCTCACTTAGTGGCAATTCATATATTGGCCTGACTGCTGGAAAACCCGCCTCACGCATCATAAATGCCCATGTCATAGGTACGGGAGCCCGGAGTTTCTGATCCATACGGGACGCGTTCTTGCACAAAGGGGAGAAGCAATTCATGGTTATACCAACAACCTGAAAATTCGTTTTTGCTTTCAACTGACTGATAAATAACATCGTTTTCAGGTTCTTTTTACGCATCCCCTCAATGCAAAGATCCGGCGTACCGTATTGCTGTGTTATGTTCTTTGCTAAATCTTTTATTTCTTTTAATGTTGCGTGATCCTGCATAGTCATTGTGACTAATGTTAATTTAGTCTGTTCAAGTTTAAGCGCATTAAAGACTTCTAAATTAATTGTCGACGTTACAATTAAAAGATGCTTAATTTTATGCAATTCAAGCGCCCGAATAACAGGAAAGATGGCCATAGCATCGCCAATCTGATCGGGAATATGGATGACAACAAAGTCTGTTTTTTCAATATTGAAATTATAAGCTTTATAATCGTAGTAACTAAATGCAATACGTCTCAACAATGATGCTAAAAACATACCTAACCTCGCCTCCCTACTGGTTATAATGCAATGCAGTCTATCAGACTCATCAGGGTGCCATTTTGTGCATATGCGGACTTTTATGTTTCATATCTCTAACCTGTGGGTCCTCTGCTTAATCCTTAAACAACACCAGCAACTCCCGCGCTTTCATCTTCCAGCGAATTTTTCATGTTGCCGCTAATCAGCCATAAAATCATTTGCAGATGCGCTCTGTCGAGGTAGTCTCATAAGGTTCGTTTATAGATCGACGGCAATGTGAGTTACCTTTTCCATACTAATTATAAAAAGACAGTACAAACAGGATCATTATGGACTCCACGCTCATCTCCACCCGTCCCGATGAAGGGACGCTTTCGTTAAGTCGCGCCCGACGAGCTGCGTTAGGCAGTTTCGCTGGTGCCGTCGTCGACTGGTATGATTTTTTACTCTATGGCATCACCGCCGCACTGGTGTTTAATCGCGAGTTTTTCCCGCAAGTAAGCCCGGCGATGGGAACGCTCGCCGCATTTGCTACCTTTGGCGTCGGATTCCTTTTCCGTCCGCTCGGCGGTGTCATTTTCGGTCACTTTGGCGACCGACTGGGACGTAAGCGCATGTTAATGCTGACCGTCTGGATCATGGGCATCGCGACAGCCTTGATTGGTATTCTTCCTTCATTCTCGACCATTGGGTGGTGGGCACCTATTTTGCTGGTGACACTGCGTGCCATTCAGGGATTTGCAGTCGGCGGCGAATGGGGAGGCGCGGCGTTGCTTTCCGTTGAAAGTGCGCCGGAAAATAAAAAAGCCTTTTACAGTAGCGGTGTACAAGTTGGCTACGGAGTAGGTTTACTGCTTTCAACCGGACTGGTTTCATTGATCAGTATGATGACAACTGACGAACAGTTTTTAAGCTGGGGCTGGCGCATTCCTTTCCTGTTTAGCATCGTACTGGTACTGGGAGCATTGTGGGTGCGCAATGGCATGGAGGAGTCCGCGGAATTTGAACAACAGCAACATTATCAAGCTGCCGCGAAAAAACGCATCCCGGTTATCGAAGCGCTGTTACGACATCCCGGTGCTTTCCTGAAGATTATTGCGCTACGACTGTGCGAATTGCTGACGATGTACATCGTTACTGCCTTTGCACTTAATTATTCAACCCAGAATATGGGGCTACCGCGCGAACTTTTCCTTAATATTGGTTTGCTGGTAGGTGGATTAAGCTGCCTGACAATTCCCTGTTTTGCCTGGCTTGCCGATCGTTTTGGTCGCCGCAGGGTTTATATCACAGGCGCGTTAATCGGAACGTTGAGCGCATTTCCTTTCTTTATGGCGCTTGAAGCACAATCTATTTTCTGGATAGTTTTCTTCTCCATAATGCTGGCAAACATTGCGCATGACATGGTGGTGTGTGTGCAACAACCGATGTTTACCGAAATGTTTGGTGCCAGTTATCGCTATAGTGGTGCTGGAGTCGGTTATCAGGTTGCCAGTGTGGTTGGCGGTGGATTTACACCTTTTATTGCCGCTGCGCTTATCACTTACTTTGCCGGGAACTGGCATAGCGTCGCCATTTATTTGCTGGCTGGATGCCTGATTTCCGCAATGACCGCTTTGTTGATGAAAGACAGTCAACGCGCTTGATAGCCTGGCGAAGATCATCCGATCTTCGCCTTACACTTTTGTTTCACATTTCTGTGACATACTATCGGATGTGCGGTAATTGTATGGAACAGGAGACACACATGAATAATAAGGGCTCCGG
>ERZ791872.1378-NODE-1378-length-15542-cov-2.783367_pt1 | contig 15542 bp, 12 predicted proteins | sample MGYA00510279_ERZ791872 | MGnify/ENA primary metagenome ERZ791872 (study PRJEB30046, sample SAMN00792103) | human gut metagenome | study: EMG produced TPA metagenomics assembly of the A metagenome-wide association study of gut microbiota in type 2... | reverse complement strand
GCATGCTCTACCGACTGAGCTAAAGAGGATCATATATTTTCCACTTCACGAGAGGAAAGGAAATCAATCCTTGCCCTTTCGTTGGTGTGAAAACCGATTTTGTGTTTTTACAGTGATGTCGCGGATACGAATTCTACTTACATTCACGAATTCATCACTGCAAGTGATGAATCCGCAACGAAAATTTTTCAAAATCCACGAGCATCAACGGTTTCCTCTGCTCAATCGTCGGGTTACTTACGGTCGTGTTCTCTACCGGCTGAGCTAAAGAGGATCATATATTGGGTACATAGAACTGGAAAGTTTTTTGTATAATGTTGCGATTGCAAATCCCTATTTGCTTTCGCGAATTCATTACACGCTGTGTGATGAATTCGCAGCGAAAATCCAAAATATTTTTTGACATCTATGGAAAACGGGCTTTTAGGAATTATTCCTAAAAAGCCCGTTTTCCCTTGATTTTATGCGACAAAATCGACTGATATCTTTTTTGTCACATGAACTTGGTGCGGATGAAGGGACTTGAACCCACATGAAGTTGCCTTCACTAGAACCTGATGGTCGCGCAACCTCTGGGAAATAATGATATCCACTCCCACAAAATGTTCTTTGTTATTAAATAAATTTTATGACACCATCTATTCTTCTATTAAAAACCGAATATATGTTCTGTCATCAAAGCTCTTTTGACCTTCCCCCAAGCTACGCGCTGAGGCAAACAAACAACGTCCCTGTGGGTCATCACGAAGCAGTTTCTCTAAGCTCTGTTCTGACTGCTGTAACGTTGGCTCCAAGCACGGATATCCATCACTGGCCAATACAACCTCGTGTTCTCCAGCCTCCAACGGAATTGCATTCACCATTTGCAAAGGAATTTCTTGACCATTGAGCACGCAATAGCCATATCGCGCTTTGGGGTCATTGGCAAATGCGGAAACAGCTACCATCCACGGAAAGAGGAGATCCAGCACTTCTTTGTCATGTTCGGCAATGCGCGTCTCCCCATCCCGCATCTCTAAAATATCCAGCATCAACCCGCGCATTGCGCAAATAACGGCGTCGCTTTTCTTTACGTTCGCGTACGGCATGCCATCCACCAATACCTGGCAGTCTCCAATCTGCCAGATCGTACGACGATATGCGGAATACACAACACACACAGCTTGGAGGCCGCAATCTTCCCGCTCTTCCGGCGGAAAAGCGGGTACGTCTTCGTAAAACCGTGCAAACCTCTGGTTTATGGCATTCAGCAATTCCGGAAGCTCTGCTTCACGCGGTAATGTTTTCAAGGTTTCCACTACGAATTCAGACGCCAGCTTTCCGGTTGTCTTACCCTCAAAGCGAAAGTCTGTTTTTGACGAAACCCCATCAATGACCGCCACGAAATCATCGGAAACAAAAAGTGAATCCTCACAACGCTGCTGATCAAATTTTCCGCAGAGCATCGTTTCAATAATTTTCATTTTTCTCCTCTGTGTCACCGAACAATTCACCATAAACACTTGACAGCGCATACTTACTGGGCCGCTCCGCTTCGCGATTGATCCACGCGCCACACGTAAAGTCCGGCATCGGCACCGGAGCACCACCCATCGCAATGGACTGCTCAGACAAATACGTCACAGCCATCCACACGGCTGTATCATACACATCAATGGGCGGGTTCCCCTCCCGCACGCTCTCGATGAATGCGCACAGAACCAGATAGTCCATATCGTTGTGTCCGCGTTTTTCAATGCCTTTGGCCTCATACTCTTTCCACAATGGATGGCGATATTGTTTTTTGTATTCCGCCATGGGAGTCCATTCGTGTTCGCCATCTGGATTCGAGCCGTCCTGCGGTACATTCTCCTCCAAATAGATCGCATCCTTGTCCTCCATCCACATACCAAGCGTTCCCTGCACGCGGCCGTCGCGGGAATAGGGGCGCGGCAAGCTGCAGCCATGCGTCAATACAATGGTTTCTCCATTGGCACATATAAGGATGGTGGTCACCACATCCCCCTCTTTCCAGTCCGCCTCGGCCAAATCTGTACCAGGACGATTGCGGCGCGCCCAATCGTGCAGACCGCGTGCCTTGCTGGCTGCAGAAATTACCGAAACAATACGGTTTCCACGATTTATACCCATCAGCTTCGCAATGGGACCCAACTGATGTGTTGGGTACAATTCTCCATTGCGATGCAAAAAGTTTACCATTCTGCCATGTTTGCGCTCCCCACCAGTGACAATCTGTTCCCGCAAGTCGTGCTCATAGCCACCAGTAGCATGTACAATCTCGCCAAACAAGCCCTGCTGCACCATATTGAAAACAGTCAGCTCGCTATCTCCATAGCAGCAGTTTTCCAGCATCATGCAGAATTTGCCCGTTTCCTGGCTGGTTTCTACAAGCCGCCAACAATCCTGCTCGCAGGTTGCGCCGCCAACCTCTAAGCCCACATGCTTACCTGCGCGCATGGCATCAACAGCAATCTGCACATGCGTCGTCCATGTGGTGCTTACGATAACCGCGTCCAGGTCCTGTTCCAATACCTTTTTATAATCGCCCGTTGCAATGGCAGGCGTGTAGCCGTGCTTTTTGCAAAGCTCCAAATACCGCTCTACCCGCTCCGGATACGCGTCACAGACAGCCGCAATCTCCACTCCTGAAATCAACGCGATGCTGGGCAGCAGCACTACACCGCGCGCACCCAATCCGATAATACCAATTTTCACCTGTTTCATGATAGACAACCTCTTTTCACCCGGCGAGCAAACCGGGAGTATTACTTATTTTTTATCAGACCGCCGTATGTACCAAACGGCCAGCACGGTACACCTGCCGCACCTCCACATGTGGACCAAAGCGAACCAAATCCGCTTGCATACCTGGTAACAAGGCACCAATATTCCGTATTCCCAAGGCGCGGGCCGGATTCAGTGTCATCATACGAACGGCTTGCCACAGGGGAACTCCCGCCTCTTCATGCATCACACGAATCAGCCTGTCCGCTGTGGCAACGCTGCCTGCAAAGGAAACGCCGTCCGGCATACGGGCAATCTGCCCGTCGCTGTAAACATCCTGCCCACGGCGTAAACTTCCCAGCTTATATGCACCCGCAGGCATTCCCGCGCCGCGCATCGCGTCTGTTACCAGTACTACGCCGTCCACACCCTTGGTTTTCACGGTCAGCTTTAAAAGTGCAGGAGGCAGATGCATACCATCTGCAATCACCTCAGCGGTGAGTTCATCCATTAACAGCGCCGCCTCCAGCACTCCTGGACGGCGCACGCCGTTTTCGCGCACAATGGTGGACATGCTACTGTACAGATGCGTTGCCATCGTGTAACCGTCACGCACAGCCTGCGCCACATCCTCAATTCGTCCATCGCTGTGCCCCACACTCAAAATCACACCCGCTTTGCGGACGGTTCGTGCAAACTCTCCCGCTCCCGGCAGCTCTGGAGCCGCCGTCCAAATGCGCAGCACATCCTTGGCCCGCTCCAGCAGCGCAATGCATGAACCATCATCCGGCATGCGCACAAACTCATCATCCTGCGCGCCCTTCATCGCTGGTGCAATATACGGCCCTTCCAAATGCACACCCAGCAAACGGGGACGAAGCGCAGCTTTCAGGGCTTGGTCCATGAAACGATAGGTGTCAAACACCTGCTCTAACTCCTCCAGTGTTGCTGTTAGCGTCGTAGGACACAAAGCCGTTGTGCCGTGGGCAAGATGAAGAGACAATACCTTATCAAAACTGTCAACTGTACCGTCCATAAAATCGCCGCCGCCACCGCCATGGACATGAACATCAATAAAGCCCGGTGCCAAAAAGTCGCCTTGTAGATCCACCATGCATTGGGCGTCAAGCGGATTTTGCCCCGGCCCGTATACCGCAGCAATAACATCATCTTCTGCCAGAATACTGCCGCCGATTTCCTCTCCACCGGGCAACAGTAATGTGCCATTATAGAACAATGTGCGCATCATGCATCCACCTTTCCAACACATTCCAGTTTTGACAACAAGCATCGGCGGCACCATGTGGCGAACACCAATGTAAGCCCCGCCTGGAGAATCAACAGTTGCTGTGCGGGGCTGAATTCAAGCACTCCAAAATGCAAAGAAATTTTTTGCAGCTTTAAAAACAAGGTTGCAGCCCCCTGTCCCCCCAGAGACCCCAATGCCACCAACATTAAGTGATACGATAAATATACCGTTCGGTTGTCCTTTGGCGTATTGACATACGCCATATTGGAAAAACAGAATGTCCCCCCAGCCAGCACCACCTGATACACTACCATCGTGACAGGCAAAAGCCAGAGATAGGTGCGTGAGGTTACAAAAGCGTGCAGTATCGGGTAAAGCGAAAATAAATAAAAAGCTGCATTGAATGTTTTAAACCATGAAGTACGCCGCAGCAGACGATGCCACAGTGGCATTACTGCCGCAGTAACAACAATGTTCATCGCCTGCAGAACACTGAGAAACGTATAGCTCACTTTCACCTGATCCAACAAATATACATTTGCCGCATACAACGTCATCGTGGAAAAAAACATCCAAAAGAACACCAGTAACATGGTCCGCATAAAGGTCGTATTACGCAAGGGTAACGTCAGCAGTCGTCCGCCTCCAGCGGCAGGTGGCGGATATGGACTTTCCCTGGGTATCAACAGAGTGCCCAGTTCAAGCAACGCCAGTATAAAAGCCGCCATACGAATAACACCCAGCCAAAACAACTGATTCCCGCTGGATGCTGCAAAATCGGATAAGATGCTGGCAACCAATGCCGCCAACGCAGTAAACACACTGTTGAGCACGCCGGATAATGCAAAAAAGCTGCCTCGAATTTCCTCTGGTAAAAAAGTGATGTGCCACGCCGGAAAGCCACTGGCTACCAGCGTGTTTGCGGCACTGCCCAGAAGCATGCATATCATCAGCACCTGCACAAGTCCCGGCCCTCGCCAGACAAGCGGAAGTACTGTAATCCCAAAAATTGTAAAGAAATGGTATGCAAACCGAAAGCCTCCCAGCAATGCCTTTCTCTTCCGGAATTTTTCCAGCAACAGGGGAGAAAACGGATACAACACACCCGAAATCAGGGGAAGAGCTGTGATATAACCAATCTCCACGCTGTCAAGTCCACTGCACATCAAAAAACCTGTCAGAAAAACAGCAGTGGTCAGCGCAGTATAAACTGCCTTTAGGCATTCGGAAACAAGAATGCACAACCGGGCACGGCCATCGGCGTTTCGTAGGGAAAACAAGGTCTGCAAATCTGTGTGCATAAACGCAATCCCCCAAAGGGTACAAAATCAAGCGGACAGCTCCCTTTTGCGAGAGAGCATGCCGCATATCACAAATAGGTTTTGAAAAACTCTGCCGCGCGCTTCCCACTGAAGGCGTGACCGCCGGGATGTACATCTGTCCACAAACAGGCTTCATAACCTGCCGCCATATATATCGCTTTGGTATGCATATAACCGCGCCAAAGGTCCTGGAAGAAGAAGCATTCATCCGCCGTCCCCATCTCCAGCAACAACGGACGTGGAGCAATAAGACCTGCAACATCACTCGTATCCAGCCACCGGTACAGCTCGGGCAATATCTGCGAACCGCAAAAGTTCCCCCTGTGAATACCAAAAGACGCCATCGGGTTCACATAGCCGATGATATCAGCCGCTTTGATACGTGGTTCTACCGCAGCAGTAAATGCGGTCATCGTACCGCCTTGCGAAAGCCCCATCATGCCAATACGCGCAGGGTCCACTTCTGGGCGTGTGCAAAGATAATCCACACAGCATTTCATATCCCACACATTCAGCGTCAATGGATATATTCCCATGACACCGCCTTTTAAAAAGTTCACATTGCAGGTGTCGCGCCCCAAATAGTCGTCTCCGTCACGCCGCTCTCCAAATCCGCGCAGATCCGGCGTGAGCGTCAGGAATCCAGCTCTGGCCATCTGCGCCGCATAGTCGTAATTCATCAAATCAATGTCCGCTTTGTGAGCAGGTGTAGAGACAAGACCAGCTACGGGGTCTTTACCAAATTTTCCATGGCCATGGCTGCACAAGATGGCCGGCTGTGAACGATCGCTTTTAAAATGCTTCGGAATCAGGACCTGGCATGGCACCGACATATATTCCTCGGTGTCAAACACAACACGCTGGCGGATGAAATCACATTCTTCTACACTGTACTCCACCTCGGCATCAAGCGCCACCGGACGTGGAAATTCCCCCATCAGCTCCAGCAGCTTCGCCAAAGCGCTATCATGCCATGTTGAAAACGCTTGTCCCGCATCAGTAAAATGCATACGCGGTATAACTTCAGATGCCTTTTTATCCCAGTAAGTCTGCATGGAAAACTGCCGTTTACTCACGCGAAACCTCTCATTCTTTTACCGCGCCGATCATCATGCCCTTGGTAAAATACTTCTGCAGATACGGATATACACACAGAATTGGAATCAGCGCCACTACAATTACCACATACTTTAATTGCAGGCTCACCATACTCAGCGACATACCGGCGTTCCCTGCAGCACCGGTTCCTTCATTATTGATGAGAACCTTCATCAAATACAACTGCAATGGTTGCAAAGACTTGTTGGGCAGATACACCATAGCGTTGAAGTAGCTGTTCCACTGCTGTACGGCATAATACAAAATAAGAACCGCCATAATGGGCATAGACAACGGGATAAAAATGCGACGCAGAATCGTAAACTCATTTGCCCCGTCAATCTTGGCTGACTCGTACAGGCTCTCCGGAATTGTAGATAGAAATGTGCGTGCCATAACGATATAATACGCAGCCGCGCCTGTCGGAAGAATAATTGCCCAGCGGGTATTATACAGCCCCAGTTGGTTGATGAGCAGATACATGGGCACCAATGTTCCCGTAAAAAACATGGAAATCAAAAAGAAAATCGAAAGTGGCTTTCGCAAAAAAAACTGCTTGCGCGACAGCGGATAAGCAGCCAGCAGTGTGAGTGTAACACTAATAGCCGTACCGCCCACAGTGTAAATAATCGTATTGTAATACGAACGCCAAATATCACCGCTGCCAAAAATCATCTTATATGCCGCCAGTGAGAAGCCTTTTGGGAACAGCTTTATGCTGTTGGAGATAACTGCCGTTGGGTCACTGATCGACATACTGAACACATAAATAAGCGGGTAAGCCGTGATGCACGCCGCTATAAAACAAAATATATAGTTTACAATCGTAACGGCCCTGTCACCGATACTCATACGTTTCATGAGAACGCCTCCTTTTTCTGTTTGCTGCATGCACTCACCATAGAGACACGTCGGTCAGCTTTTTGCTCGCCTTATTCGCTGCAACCACCAGTATCAAGTTTACTACCGAGTTGAACAGCCCCACAGCAGAGCCAAAGCTATAGTTACCCTCCACAAGACCAGTACGGTATACATAAGAAGAAATTACGTCCGCAACGTCCAGAGTGATAGGATTGTACAGAAGGATGAGTTTCTCATAGCCTACGCTCATGAGCGTGCCGATGTTCATCACGAAAATCACCACGATGGTGGGCAAAATACAGGGAATCGAAACATGCAGGATCTGCTGGAGCTTGGTAGCGCCATCTACCGTTGCAGCTTCATACAATTCAGGGTTAATTCCTGTGAGCGCCGCCAGATAAATGATCGACGACCAACCGAAGCCCTGCCAGATACCGCTGGCAATAAAAATCGTGCGGAACCAGCTTGGTTCCATCAGAAAATTGATGGGGTCTCCACCAAACATCTGAATGATGGTGTTGATAATGCCCGAGCTAGGGGATAAGAAGTTCACCAACAGGCCGCAGATGATAACGGTGGAAATAAAATACGGAATATAGCTGACAGTCTGCACGATGCGCTTAAATGGGCCATTCCGCAAGTCGTTCAGCGCCAGAGCAAAAATAATTGGTACCGGGAACGCCCAAATCAAACTGTAAATGCTAATGAGCAATGTATTGCGCAGTACGCGGAAGAAATAGGGCGAGGTGAAAAACTGCTCAAAGTATTTAAACCCGACCCATTCGCTGCCACTGATTCCCAGTACGGGAGAATAATTTTTAAATGCAATGATATTACCATACATGGGATAATACACAAACACCAGATAATGCACCACAACGGGCAACACAATCAAGAGCAGGGCTTTATCTCGTTTTATATTTTTCCATAACAGTCGAAGGCTCTTCATCAAACGAGCCTTAAAAGGTAATTTTTTCGGGGAAGGCTGTTTTACGGCTGTATTCGCCTGGACGGTCATAGTCAACACCTCGCTTAAATTCAGTTTGTCATCAATAAGGCCCGCCGACGCTCTCAGGCTCGGCGGGCCCATATTTCTCACATTATACTACTGTTCCATTATTCAGCGTTTGCCATCAAACGATCGTACTGTGCCTGGCGCACTTCCTGCAAACGGGCCACGCCCAGGGCTTCGGCACCATCCAGATAGCTCTGCCAATCGGTTTCAACGCTGGCTGTACCAACCACAAATTTACCACACATCTCGTAAATGTAGGTCGACAACTCACCTTTAACGCCGGAAACAACCTCACTTTCCTCGGCAGTCTGCGCGGGCAGCATCAAACCCGGGGTCGCATAAGGACGTGTCTCATCGGTGTAATCAAGAATGTTCTGACGAACATCATCGGGATAACTAAACAACAGGGCCTCTTCGCGGGCTTCCAGCTTCATGGTGGGCCCATTGATCCAGCAACCATAGCTCTCCAGCACTTCCTTCGGAGAACGGCCGTTGGGGTCATTGGTGACCACTTCGGTCAGCGTGTAAGTACCATCGCTGTTCTTGTTATAGGTCTCTCCCTCAATGCCGAAGTTCAGCAGTTCGGCGCCCTCGTCGCTGAGCAGGTAATTGATAAACGCAATGGCGATATCAGGATTTTCGCAACTGGAGGAAACCACATAGCCGTCCACTGCCATATCACCAATTACCTCGGTAGCCTGCGCATGCGGGCCCTTGGGCGGCGCCACGGCAACCAGTTCTGCATCTGTCACACCATTGGCTTGCAGAGTGGCAAGCAACGTAGGAATATTAGACGGATTCGCAGTGAAAACGCCAATTTCGTCGCGCACAACCTTTTCAAACATTTTGGCCTCATCGCCCAGTGTCATAAACTCGGGGTCGATCAAGCCCTCGGAATACATCTTGTTCAGCCAAGTGAGCCATTCACGTGCATTGTCGCTCAGATACTCGTACTGCATCTGGCCGTTCTCGTCTGGATACCAGCCACTGGACTGGATCATATGCAAGCCCCATGCATTGCCCCAGTACGTCGTATACCAAACTGTGCCGCCGGCGGAGTAAGGTACTTCATCGTTGGGATTACCGTTGCCGTTCGCATCCTGCGCCTTAAATGCACGCATCACTTCTTCCCACTCTTCAATAGTAGTGGGGATGTCCAGACCAACGCGATCCAGCCAGTCCTTGCGCACGATAAAGCCATACGGAGAAAAGTAAGCGGCCTCATTCATGGAGTTGATGGAATAGATATGACCATCCGCAGAAGTGAGCGCCCGCATATTGGGAAACTTCTCATAAGCGGCTAAAATGTTGTCACCGTTGGTTTCGATATAATCCTCCAAGGGCAGGATCATGCCTTGGCTGCCAAGCTCCGCAAGGCTCAAACCGTTGGGCAGCAGCATAATGTCGGGCAGATTACCACCGCCAGCGCTGACACGCAACTTCATAACCTCAACATACTGTGCGGCCGCGGTAACATCCCAGTTGACCTTCACATTGGTGCGCCGCTCAATTTCCTGCCATACAGGCAAATTGTCAGCCAGGCTTGCCGCTCCCAAATCTGCAGCAGCAATGGTCAACTCAACAGGCTCTGCCAGCGGGAACGTAATTTGTTCAGGCTGCGCAGCAGAACTGGCCGGCGTGGAAGTGGATGCCGCACTGGACGGCGTGGTACTGTTGCCGCCACAGCCTGCCAGCGCTCCTGCAGCCAATGCAACTGCAAGAACACATGCTACGGCACGTTTCAGGCTCTTTTTCTTCATGTCTAATCGTCCTCCTTTTTGTTTTGAGGGTCTTGAGCCTTTACAGCAGTCGGTCTTGACCCTCGTGTTATGCTTTCATTGTAGCAACCCTTTTCCGCCTGCACAACAATCCATTTTGGGTCGTCATACATTCTTTGCATATTCAACAAAAAAGGTGCCGATTTGAATGATTTGTATCCCGCACAAAAAAAGCCTGTTGCACGCAACCGAACATGCGTTTAGGATAATTACTGAACGATGAACGCAGTATTTCGTGGGAAGTAGCGTCCATTGCAAGCAATATTTTTATGTTATTATTAGCTGTTGTATGTTTGGGAAACCGATACATATATCTGAATGAAAAGAGGAGTGGGCAATCATGAACATTCATATCAATCCAACCGCAGAGACCTTGGGCATCGAAGCGGCACGTCTGACAGCCCGTCTGTTGCGTGAAGCCATTGCCGAGCGCGGAGAAGCACGGGTGGTACTTTCCACCGGCAGTTCGCAGTTTGAAACACTGCAGGCTCTGATAAGTGAAGATGTCGACTGGAGCAAGGTAACGATGTTCCATCTGGACGAGTATGTGGCTTTGCCCGAAACGCATCCGGCCAGTTTTCGGAAGTATTTAAAAGAGCGTTTTATCGCCAAGGTTGATTTGGGTTCTTATCATTTGGTGGACGGAAACCCCGCTTCCATTCCCGAACTGACACGCCTGCTGCGTCAGGCACCCATTGATGTGGGCTTGATCGGTATCGGCGAAAACGCGCATATCGCTTTCAATGACCCACCCGCTGACTTTCAGACCAAAAACGCCTATATCGTTGTAAATCTGAATGACCGTTGCAAAATGCAGCAGGTGGGAGAAGGCTGGTTTGCCTCTATCGACGATGTTCCCAAGCAGGCCATTTCTATGACAGCATATCAAATCATGCAGTGTAACCACATCATCTCCTGTGTTCCGCACAAGGTAAAGGCTCAGGCTGTCGCCGACACGTTGCATAGCACCACAGTAGATCCCATGATTCCGGCTACTTTGCTGAAAACACATCCGGCCTTTGATTTGTTCCTGGACGAGGAGTCCGCTTCGTTGATTGATAAAAAAAAAATAGCTGAGTTTAAACCCAAACGCAAGATTTCAGTGGTTCTTGCCGGCGCAGGTTCCCGCGGCGTACGTGTATACGGCGCATACGCTGCAAGCCAGCCCGATGAAATGGAAATCGTTGCGGTAGCCGAACCCAACGATGCCCGCCGGGAAAACTTCTGCCAGGAACATGGAATTCCCTCCGACCGTGCATTCCGCACAGCAGAAGAATTGTTTGCTCAGCCGCAAATGGCTGATATGGCCTTTATTGCTACACTGGACGGCGACCACATTGCACATGCAACGGCGGCCATTGAAAAAGGCTACGATCTGCTTTTGGAAAAACCGATTTCCGACTCTCTGGAAGAATGCCAGGAATTGTTGCGGCGCGCAGAACAGGCAGGCGCAAAAGTAAGCCTCACGCATGTGTTGCGCTATGCGCCGTTTTATCAAAAAGCAAAGCAGATTCTTGATTCCGGTATTTTAGGAGATATCGTCAGTGTACAAGCCAGCGAAAACGTAAGTTACTGGCACGCCTCTCACAGTTATGTGCGTGGTATTTTCCGCAAGGCAGAGGAGACAAGCCCGATGATCATGGCCAAATGCTGTCACGATCTTGACCTCATTGTATGGCTGACCGGCAGCCGCTGCAAATCTCTGTCTTCCTATGGTGACCGTTCGGTGTTCCGGCGCGAAAACATGCCGGAAGGCGCAACAGAATACTGCTACGACGGCTGCGCAGTAAAAGGAAATTGTCAGTTCGACGCCGAAAAAATTTATATGACGAACCCCAAAACAGGATATGATAGCGTAGGCGCCGGACAACTGCAATTCTCTGTCACCAGCGATACGACCCGTGAGGGCGTTGAAAACGCCCTGCGTCATGGTCCATTCGGACGCTGTGTATATTGTTGCGACAACACCGTAGTAGACCATCAGGTAATATGCGCCGAAATGGAAAACGGCGTTACCGTGGACTTCAGCATGTGCAGCTTTGGTTATCGAGATTATCGACTGCTTCATATTTTAGGTACTAAGGGCGATTTGTCTGGTAATCTTGAAGAGGAAAAACTGACATTGCATCTACACGGCGGCAAATCTTTTGAGTATGATCTGCATGTGACAGAGACTATTGCAGGCCACGGTGGCGGCGATACCCGTATGATTTCTGACGTGCTCGCCAATGAGCGCGGTGAAACACCATCTTCCATGACAAGCCTGCGGCAGTCGATGGAGAGCCACTATATGGCTATTGCGGCGGAAGAGTCCCGGTTGAAAGGCGGAAAGTGTATTGTGATGGAAGAATTTCTGCAATAAATACACAAGAGACAATACATTGATAAAACCAGAGAAACCCCGGACACACCGGGGCTTCTCTGGTTTATAGATATGGCAATCGCCTGTTCATGGACAACAATTCCGGGTTGTTCCGAACTGTTTGGCTCTGATATAATAACTTATATTACAGGTACTGTTTTGCGGAAATAGAGGTGGGAGAAGGATGAAACATGCATTGACGTTTAGCCGAATGCCCAAGCTGTTCAGGAGAATGTTCTGGCGCATTTATCTGCTTTTTGCGGGGATAACTACCATTTTATGCATTGGTGCCCTATTTTGGATTCTGAAGGAAACAATATCCGGCAGACAGGTAGCCGTCCAGCGTATGGCCCGGGAGTTGGCATCCATTGCGGAAAGCTGGCTGGAATCCTGTCAAAATATGTCCATAGCCGTGGGTCAGATACCAGAGTTCCAGGAGCTGTCTGACAATGAAGCACATGATTTGGGCTCAGCTCTGCTGGACCCTACACTCCTTGGGGCAGCACAGCATGCATTGGTCACTGCCCGCGCCCGGGATCTGCATATTGAACGCATGGCCGTGTATCTGTACAATCGGGAATACGTTGTTACAGATCAGGGCACTGTTGTTCTGGACCGGTTCTATCAGACGCTGTTTGCCACAAATGCTGTTCCGCAGTCGGAATATCTACGTCGCTTGGGACCGGGCAAATTTCTTTTTCTGCGTCAAAATTCTATTGATGCTTCCACACCCGAGTGTCCGGTATATATTACTTCTGTGATCGACCGTGATGGCAAACGATATGGAAATTTATTTGTTTTTTTAGACACCCGAGAATTAAAACGTGAAATTGATGCTGTTTTAGATGAGAAAGCTTACTTCGCCATCTTCGATAAAGACGGAGATCTTGTTTACGGAAACGATTCTTTGTATCTCACAAAAGCCGAAATGCTTGCTGAAACGGCACGAACCGGCGATGCCCCCTTACTCTATCACGTAGGAACTTATAGCGGATGGGAAATCTGTATGGCACAGCCAAAAAATCTACTGGCACACAGGCTTTTGTATCGCAGTTTGATGCTCGGGACTTTATGGCTCATCCTTTTGATATTGGGCGCCCCCGCTGCTCTTTTCCTCTGCCGCAAAAACTACGCGCCTTTACAAGAGCTCGCGCGGGTAATCTCTCCTCAAAACGTCGCCGGTACACAGGAGATGGAGTATGAGGCGATGCAGGCGGTGATCGCTTCCATTTTCGCCGACCGTCAAATGCTCAAGGAACAAATTCTGATATACAAGCCATTGTTGATCAGCAGTCTGCTGTTGGAGCTTTTAGATGGTTCGCAACAGAAAAATGTTACAAGGAATGCGCTTCACGCTTTGGGCATTGACCTTTCACTGGAGTGCTGGTGCTGTGTAGCCATTATCACAGAGGAGGCACGCCATGATGCCCTCGTTGCTTTAGCTGAACGGACACGTATCCCCGGCCGTGTAATGTGCCTGGCCGCCACGCACAGCCGGTCTGTCTGCGTCTTTTTATTAAACGCAGAGTCCCGTGGTACATGTATGCAGGCAACGCAAAAACTGCAACAATATCTGGACGTAGAGGAGTCCGTGCTCAGTTGGGGAGCCAGTGAGATTGTCACAGATATAGAGCATTTGACTCGTGCCTATCAGCACGCGCGGACTGTTTTGGATTATGCGGTTCTGGATACGGCAACAAACGGAACAGATTGGACCACACTGTCCGCCTCCGGTGTAATGGAACTCCGGCAACCGGATATTCTAAAGAATCTGTTTTCTACATTTTCTGTCGGGCGCATCTCAGAAGCCCGCCGCATGCTTTTAGAATACTTCTCCTGTATCATCTATGATGGCTACGCGCAGAAGGAACACCTGCGCTTTTTACAGAAAACGACGCTTTCCGCTTTGCTGAAACTGCGACAGGAATATGGCATAGATTGCTCCACAGAACCTCTGCGTCAATGGAATGGAAACGAAAGAGATTCCATCCGCCATCTGCACGATTTGTGCATGAGCACTTGTGATGAGCTGGATGGCATCATGAGCGCGTGGCTCTCTGAACAGCTTGTGCAACGCGAAAACAGCATCATGGAGTATTTGAATGTTCATATCTTCGACGAAGACCTTTCCTTAAGTAAATTGGCCGTAGAGTTCGGCATCTCGGAAAGTGTCATCAGCCGGAAAGTGAAAACATTATCTTCGGAAAATTTTCTGGATTATGTCAACCACAAGCGAATTGAACACGCTTGTGTACTCTTACAGCAGACGGATATCTCGATAAACGATCTTGCCGCAAATGTTGGCTACGGCAACGACATCACTTTCCGACGCTCCTTTAAAAAATATATGGGCGTCACGCCCAGCGAATATCGCCGGGAACACGCTCCTGAAAGAGAGTGAATTTATCATGAATATCGCTGATATTCTGCGGGAATTGACTTTGGGCGAAAAGGCCAGCCTCTGTTCCGGAGAAGGATCTTGGGATACAAAGGACCTCTCTCGGCTGAACATCCCTTCGATCCACATGACAGACGGACCGTGCGGTGTTCGCAATCAAAAGCGAGGCCAAAGCAAGGCTGACCCCGCTACATGCTTTCCCGCCCCCTGTCTTTTGGCCTGTTCCTTCGATCCCGAACTTTTGGCCATGGTCGGCAGCGCCATCGGCGAAGAATGCCGCGCCATCGGCGTACATCTTTTGCTTGCCCCTGGCGTCAACCTAAAGCGCAGTCCCCTGGGCGGCCGGAATTTTGAATATTTCTCTGAAGACCCTCTGCTCGCTGGTATGTGTGCTGCGGGATACATCCGCGGCGTCCAGACCCAAGGAGTAGGAGCAGTTCTCAAGCATTTCGCCTTGAATAACCAGGAAAACTGGCGTCTTGTCAGCAATTCTATCGTGGATGAAGCCACCATGCGGGAGTTGTACCTTCGTCCTTTTGAAATCGCCGTAAAAAGTGCGAAGCCCGCTGCTGTTATGACCTCTTATAACCGTGTGAATGGAATCTATGCCAGCGAGCACTCTGCCCTTTTGACTGGTGTGCTGCGTGACGAATGGGGCTACGAGGGCCTTGTTGTCAGTGACTGGGGCGCTGTGAACGACCGCGTGGCTGGGCTGCGTGCCGGCATGGATTTTGA
>ERZ791872.1377-NODE-1377-length-15545-cov-4.552227_pt1 | contig 15545 bp, 10 predicted proteins | sample MGYA00510279_ERZ791872 | MGnify/ENA primary metagenome ERZ791872 (study PRJEB30046, sample SAMN00792103) | human gut metagenome | study: EMG produced TPA metagenomics assembly of the A metagenome-wide association study of gut microbiota in type 2... | reverse complement strand
GTATCATCGACGCTATCCTTGACGGTTCTATCGACAAAGCTCCTACTAAGGTTATTCCTTTCTTCGACTTCGTTGTTCCTACAGAACTTCCAGGTGTTGATCCGAAAATCCTTGACCCGCGCGACACTTACGAATGTGCTTGCCAATGGGAAGAAAAAGCAAAAGACTTGGCTGGACGTTTCATCAAGAACTTCGCTAAGTTTACAGGTAACGAAGCTGGTAAGGCTTTGGTTGCTGCTGGTCCGAAACTCTAATTTATATATTAGATATATTGCAGAAGGCGATTCGAATTTCGAACCGCCTTTTTGCGTTAGGTATCCTTCCTTTCGGATTCACTTTGCGTTATCCAATGTCATGTTCTTTTGGAGAGTTACACTAACTGGATTGGACTTTCTGTTAATCCCTTTATTTTGTATCTATATACTTTATTACATAGACTATTGCCTGTCTATGTTGATTGATTTTCTATTAATTATATTATTATTCTTATGATTAAAAACATGTTTAAGAAAGAAAATGTGAAACTCTCTTTCTTATAATAAATATTCTATATCTTTGTAACGTTAAAAAATATATAAGACATGGCAGATGCTATTTTAAAATATCAATCAGAAATAGACGTATTAATTGACAAAGGCGCAAAACTACCACTTTTATCTGTTCCCGAAAACAAATATGCCTATCGATATGTTTTAGTGAGGGAAGTCCTAATAATCATAAGCCTGTTTATATACAAAGTCCCCAACGGGTAATTTCTGATATGGATAAGGACAGGTTGAGTACATCCGGATATGCATTGTCATGTTTTGAGCAAGAAGATAGAGCTATCCAGAAATATAATGAATTGAGAGCCAATCATCGAAAGATAGCCCTTACTATGGGCGATGCTTTATGTAGTGGAACATTGAATGGTAAAGATGGTTTAATAACCGTAGCCAATCATGAAACTCATTTTGATTTATATGAATATCAAGAATGCGATTTATCGATAACATTTGAGATTACAAAAAAACTGATATGAAGACAATAATTGGTTTTAATCTAAAATTTGATTTCAGTAACTTTATAAAAGTTGCTGACCTGATTTACTATGACGGACCTTTATTGTCTCATTATATGAGCAGTAAAGGCGAAAACTACTTGTTTTATTGGGTTGATGTGGATGACGAGTGCAATAGATGGATGGTTGTCCGAACTGATATTTTTTCTATCCAACAATATTTGGAGAAAAAGATCACGCTACATTCTATAATAACACATCCTAATGATGGATTTGTGTATATGGTTGATATTGATAATGATATCCAATATCATAATATAAAAGTCGTATCAATTGATGACTTGCCGGAAGAGTATACTCCTATGGAGAATTCATATTACACATTTGAGGTTAAGGATGAGCTGGATCTATCTGCTATTTCCCAAAAATATTCTTCTGGAATATTAGAAATACACATTAGTGGGAAAGATGTAAAATATGGTAGCATTCCTTTAAATAAGTTTGCCCCTATCATACCGAAAATTGAAGATATTAGAAAATCAATGTCTTCTAAGTTTAGAAAAAGGGTAAAACGTTCAAATGCAAAATTGGAGAAAAATGCCAGGCAGAATATAGATAGAGAATTACGTTTAGATACACAATATGAATATATGTATTCTCTTGCCGGATCTATTAGGATTATTTTGAAACCTATCAATCAACAAGTTTCTTTTAGTCCTACATATTCTGACGATTTCGCACAAGATTTGATACATTTGTTTAAGGCAGGATATGATAAGGACAGTATTTTAAATTTTTCGGAATTATATGATAAAAACATTTTGAAAAAGTACAATGATTTGGTTGCTTTTTTGAATGGTGAAGACTTGGCTTTGGGAATCAAATGGCATAACATAAATTCCAATGTCTCATATAAACAAGAGATTACCACCAATGATACAAAAAAGATATTGGTTAATTTATCAGATTTCGAGTTTGATGATAAAGAAGAAATAAAGTTATATGGTAGATTTTATTCAATAAATGTTAGAACAGGACAATACGCCTTTGAGTCAACGGAGGGAGATGATTTTAAGTCAATAGGCCACTTGGATGAAACTCGAAGGCAAATGGCTTATAATATATCATTTAATAAAACATATCAAGTTATTATTGAGAGGAAGACAACAGAGCCTATTGGAGGAAAAGAAAAAATAAAAGACGTCATTACTTCGTTTATTGAAACTGAAAGCGATAATAATGATTGAGTTTGTTCCCTCTTTCTGCAAAACGGTACTAGTATACAACTAATCAAGTTAGTAAGGTTTTGGTTACTGCTGATTCTAAACCCTATTAGATATATTACAAAAGGACATCCTATCTTTTATATAGCATCCGAATTTGTCGGTTGTACTTGAAAATCTTACAATATTTAGTAGTATTTTCAAGTGCATCTGATAATTTTCATCACCTTTGTCTCAAAGGATGATATTGTTCTTCCTTCGTGAGAAGGCATCCGGCATATACAAGCTTGGAAAATACCGGAAATATTAATCAAGAATATGGAAAAATAAGTACTTGTGGAACTTGGTAAAGCCAAGAAAATATTCTCGTTTAAATATCAGTAAATAAACACGTTGCAATCTATGCTTATAAGACTCAAAAAAATAATTTGAAGTAGGGTATAAAAAACTGTACCAAAAAACATTTCATATTTGCAATAACAGATAAAGCTTGATATAAATTGTTTTATTTATGAAAGGAGAAATAAATAAGAATAGACGACCAATAGTATGAACAAATAAAAAACTGATAACTAAATTGTTTATTAAGAACTTATTTATATCTTTACAGCGTTCTAATACTATAAATTTTGAATATACCAATAAAACAACGTTTCTTTACCAAGTTCCACAAGAACAAAGTTGAAACCTGATAGCTTTCTAAAATTAAAGTAAATGAATCTAAGTAATAACAATGTCGATCTTCTCTCGTTTAATAAGCTATTTACGGAGTACCACCAACGATTTGTTCGTTTTGCTTATACGTATGTTGACGATTACATGGAAGCAGAAGACATTGTGATGGAAGCTATGACGTATTATTGGGAGAACAGGACGCGTTTAGGATTAGGGGTGAATCCTTCTGCTTATATTTTTACTGCCATTAAAAACAAGTGCTTGAATTATCTTCGGGACCGTCAATATTATTACGCGGCATCAGAGCAATTACAGGAACATGCAATGTGGAAACAATCCATGCGAATTTCTACTTTGGAAGCGTGTAATCCGGAAGAATTGTTGTCGAAAGAAATGAAACAACTGGTGGAACGTGCACTTGCTAAGTTACCGGAAACTACGCGGAAAATTTTTATTATGCGGCGTTTTGAAGAAAAAAGCTATCGTGAGATTTCCTCTGAGATGGGCATTTCCGTCAAAGGTGTTGAATACCATATGAGTAAGGCTACAGAATCCTTGCGAAAGACCTTGAAAGATTTCTTACCTCTCTTGATTTATCTTGTTTATCATTAATATTTTAATATCTATTAACTAGGGATTTCCTTCCATTGTGTGCTTTAGTATAAAAGGACATAGTTTTTATGCTGTTTTATATAAGGTGCAATGAATTTGAATAGAGAACTTTTATATCGTTTCTTTAATAAAGAGACAACACTTGAGGAAGAAAAGAAGATTCGTCTTTGGATAGAGGAATCCGATGAAAATCGTCAGGAGTTCTTCCGTGAGCGGAAACTTTTTGATGCCATTCTTCTTCATGGTGATCTGGCATATAAAAAAGTCCGTATCCGATTCTATATCCCATGGCGTAGAATTGCTGCTGCTCTTTCGGGTGTTGCTGCAATCGTACTTCTGACAATATATGTAACTACCTATTTCTTACAGCAGTCTTTCAGGGATGAAACGATGAACACCGTCATTGTTCCTCAAGGGCAGCGTGTCAGTCTTACATTGGCTGATGGAACAAAGGTCTGGTTGAACGCCAAAACTAAAATGGAATATCCGCAAAGTTTCAAAGCTTTCGATGAAAGAATGGTGAAAGTGGACGGAGAAGCTTATTTTGAAGTGAGTAAGAATAAAAACAGACCATTTATAGTGAAGACTTCTAAAGGAGATGTAGAAGTGTTGGGTACTAAGTTTTATGTAAGTGCTTATGCAACTACGGATATTTTTGAAACTTCTCTGATAGAAGGCAGAGTGAAAGTACGTACTACTTATGAAGATATGACACTTAATCCTAAAGATAAAGCGGTGCTGCAAAATGGCATCCTTACTCGCAAACACATTGATGATATGGATATTTACCGTTGGCGTGACGGGCTTTATTGCTTCAAGAACCTGTCGTTTGAAGACGTCTTGAAACAATTTGAGATCTATTATGACGTTCGCTTTGTGAAAGAAAATCCACAAATGGCCAATCCGAAGCTGAATGGAAAATTCAGGTTGATTGACGGAGTGGATTATGCATTGCGGGTACTTCAAAGGGAGGTTGGCTTTTCGTTCCGGCGGGATGAAGAGACTAGTGTAATCTATCTGAAATAATTTGTTCAACTTAAAATAAATGCCTATGTAAATAAATGGAAGCAGCCTGATAACGGAATCGGCAAGTACTACCAATACCTGCCGATCGTGAGATAAATTTTCTCACCCGAGAGTGAAAAAACTTTTAATAAAATCTAATCGTAAAAATATGAAAAATAAATCAATCGGGGACGATTATAGACTAAAAAATCCCCATGTTAACCTATTTTATAGAGCTATGCGAATAACTACATTCTTATTGTTCTTCTGTTCGTTCTGTGCTTTAGCTAATGATGTAAATTCCCAGACGGCGAAAGTTACCATTAAAAGAAGTAATGTGACACTTCTGGATGTATTGAATGAAATAGAACATCAAACTAATTATCTGTTTATTTATTCCAACGATGTCAATGTGAAACGTCCGGTTTCGATTAATGTCAATGCAAAGGCGGTCAATAGCGTTTTAGCTAAGTTATTTGCAGGAAAAGATGTCTCCTATCAAGTGGAGGGAACTCATATTGTTTTGACAAAAACGGAAAAATCCTCAAATGAGGCAAGTGTGCAGCAACAAGGTAAAAGAAGAGATAATATTACCGGTGCAGTACTTGACGAGGCGGGAGAGCCGATTATTGGTGCTTCCGTAAAAGTACAGAATGCAACTATCGGCACTATTACTGATTTGGAAGGGAAATTTAAATTGGAAGTGCCTTCAAAATCTATTATTGAAATTTCTTTTATCGGATATAGGACAAAGACAGTTGTTGTTGGTAAGGAAAAGCATCTTAGCATTTATATGGAAGAAGATACCAAGGCATTGGATGAAGTGATTGTTGTGGGATACGGTACGACTTCCAAGCGCAAGACCACTGCTGCTATTGCCAGCGTGAATGCCGAGGACATAGCTAAAGTTCCCACTGCGAACATAACCCAGAGCCTTGCCGGACGTGCGCCGGGATTGATAGTAAATACATCCGGGGGTGGCATAAATAATTATTCTTCTATTTCTATTCGTGGAGGAGCTACTCCGTTGTTCGTTATCGACGACGTTATCTGTGAGGAGCGTGATTTCCGGAATTTGAATCCTGAAGATGTAGAACAGATGTCTGTACTGAAAGATGCCGCTTCTACTGCTGTATATGGTGCACGTGCTGCAAATGGTATTATCATGGTGGTGACTAAGCAGGGTAAAGCGGGAAAAATGAGTATTAATTATAGTTTCAATTATAATTTAAGTCAGCCTACGATTATGCCTGATAAGTTGAATTCATATGATGCTGCTTACTATCTGAATCAAGGGTTGGCGAATGACGGTATGAAAGAACGTTTTAGTGCGGAAGAAATGGAACTTTTTGCAAACGGCTCCGATCCTCATCATTACCCTAATGTAGATTGGCAGAAGCTTGCAATGAATACATTTGCTCCTGAACAACGTCACACATTAACTGTGACCGGCGGTAGTGAGAAGGTAAAGGCGTATACATCATTCTCATACTACGACCAGCAGTCTATCTATAAGAACAATACTAATAATCTTCAACGTTATAATTACCGAACCAACCTTATTGCGGATTTTAAGGAAGTGGGGGTAAAAGTGACTTCCGGTATCGAAGGCTATCTGACAAAGAGCCGCTCTCCATTGAGTACTACGGGAGGTAGTTATGGTAGTGTATGGAGTCATATTCAGAATAAATTACCTTGGGAGAATGCATATAATCAATATGGACAATTAAACAATATACCGGATAATCCACTGGCGGAAATCTCGCCTGAAGCAGGATATAGCAAAGGGGAGATTGCCACGATTAAAGCTAACATAGGATTGGAATGGACAGTGCCTTGGGTGGCAGGACTAAGACTGAAAGCATTAGGAAATTACCGTTTGACTGCTGACAGGCAGAAGGACTGGAAGAAATCGCCACTTTTATATGATTGGGACGGGAATCCGAATACGCCCAGCAAACCGTCTTTGGAGAAGAATTATTGGAATATGTCAGAGTATACTGTACAGGCTTTTGCAAATTATGACCGTACTTTTAATGCAGTACATACTATTAGTGCTACAGCCGGTATTGAAGCCAATAAATTCATGTATGATAATGCAACTTTGGGACGAAAAGAATACTTGTTGGATGTAGACCAAATCAATCCGGGACCTGTTGCCACGGCTACGAATTCCTCTGCTGAGGGTACGCGTGCCCGCGCCGGCCTGGTAGCTCATTTGAAGTATGATTACGCAAGCAAGTATGTGGTCGAAGGCAGTATGCGTTATGACGGCAGTGATAATTTCCCTAAAGGAAAACGTTGGGGAGTCTTTTATGCAGGTTCGGCAGCATGGGTATTATCTGAAGAACCATTTTGGAAAAACTTGAAAGCTCGCCACATCTTGGATCTGTTTAAGATTAGGGCTTCTTATGGCGAAATTGGTTTGGATGATATTTCTGCTTATTCTTACTTGCAGTCTTATAATTTGGATGAACGTGGATATTTGTTGGGAGGTAAATTTTATCCGGGGTTTTCCGAGGGGGCTTTAGTTAGCAAGGATATTTCCTGGTATACAACTCGCAGTACGAACATAGGTTTGGATTTTGCTTCTTTGGATAACCGGTTGTCTGGTTCTGTCGAGTATTTCCGTATGTCTACAAAGGGATACCTGACTTCTCCTTCTAATGTGGCATATACTGATCCGTTAGGAACTTCGTTGCCACAAGTGAAGTCCGACGGTGAAAGTATTCGCCAGGGAGGTGAATTTTTAGTGCAGTGGAAAGAAAAGAGAGGTGACTTTGAATATGCTGTCAGTGCCAACTTTACCTATTTCGATTCATTTTGGATGAATAACCCGTATGAAGCGGAGACTGACTTGAAGAATCCCTATAAACGTACCACTCATGCAAAGGGGTATTGGGGTATCGGCTATGAGTCTTTGGGATATTATCAGAATCAGGAAGATGTGATGAACTCTCCTAAACGGCAGAACTCGGTTAACCTGGGGGCCGGTGATATCAAGTATTACGACTTCAATGGGGACGGTATAATTGATGGTAACGACCAGCATCGTATCGGTAAAAACTCTTCTCCCCGCGGACAGTATGGGATAAGTGTAGACCTTAATTATAAAGGTTGGTTTATGAATATGTTGTGGCAGGGAGCTACGGCGAAGGATTTCTATTTTGGAGACAAACTTCAGGGACAAGGGTCTGATTACGGTTATTTGTCTGTAATCTATGATTTTCAGAAAGACGTCTGGACACCGGATAATCGTGATGCGAATTTCCCGCGTCTGAGGAGTACCACGAAATACAATGGAAGTAATAATTATGGTTCATCTGATTTTTGGTTGGTTAATACAGGCTATATCCGCTTGAAAAGTTTGAATATAGGTTATGACTTAAAACATAAAGTATTGAAGAGAGTTCCTTGGATAACAAAATGTGATGTTTCCCTGAGTGGATATAACTTGTTGACTTTTAGTGGATCGACCAAATATGACATAGATCCTGAAATAGGTGATACAAATTTATATACTTATCCTGTCAGCAGGGTATATTCGATTAGTTTTAACATTGGATTCTAATAACTTTAAAAACACAGAATATGAAATTAATAAAATATATAGTTCCTGTACTTTTAGGAGGAATGTTAACACTGCAAAGTTGTGAACATTTTTTGGATACGAAGCCAACGGAAACTTATTCGGAAGAATTGGTTTGGGCTACTCGGTCTACTGCCGATGCGTTTGTGCTGCGTACATACCCTGATATTTTAGGATTGTATCATAACTTTTGGGGAGACGATCAGATAACTTTGAATACAATTCTGCGGCAGAGTTGTCCGGGAGAGGCACGTGATTTGATAAATCGGGAGCATGACTTTGGGTTTAACAAATTTAGTATTATACGTCGGTGTAACTTGATTATTGAGCAGGCATCCAATTCTACATCTTTATCAGATTTGGATAAAAAGGAACTGATTGCTGAAGGAAAAATGCTTCGGGCTATGATTTACTATTATCAGGCGAAACACTGTGGACGAGTGATTTGGATAGATAGAGTACTACAGGTGGACGATGAGTTTAATCTTCCTCTTACTGAGTCTGTTGACCAAACCTATGATCTGATATTGAATGATCTGAATGATGCAATGGCTGGATTACCGGAGACATATCCTGCCGGACGTGCCAATGCTAATGCAGCCCGGGCTTTGAAATCGGAAGTATGTCTGACGGCTGCTGCTTACAGTACAGATGCTGCGCGAAAGAAAACATTATGGGAACAGGCTGTAGCCGCAGTAGATGCTATTCAGGGTTATTCCTTAGATGCTAATTATGGTGGAATGTTTAATCAGGAAAGTCCTTATTCTTCGCCGGAGATTATTTTAGCCCGATATTTCAGTAAAGAAAATACGAATGGTGGTGATACCTATATGCAGATGGTAATTCCTAATCAGGGAAATGACAATCTGAAGAAGTTGGGGCGTGGTCCTTTGTTCAAAAGAGACTGGGTGTTCGAATGTTGGCTGGAACATTCTCCTTCGCAGAACCTTGTGGATGATTATCTGGTCATTGACCAATTGACGAATGAAGCTAAAAAATGGAATACAACTTCCCAGTTTGTGAATAATACCAACGTTATTTCTAATGACGCAGTAAGAGATCTGGCAGTAAATGCAGATGAATTGGACGAACATTCTTTGGCTTATGAGACGAAAGACAAAGATTTGGAAACGCATATTAATGATTTTATGTATACACATCGTGATAAACGTTTCTATGCAACAATCGTACAGGATTCCTGCGAATATTATGGAGAACTAGTAACGATGCATAAGACTGGAAATCTGCAACGTTGCAGCTTGGGCGAGGCTCCGGGAACAGCCGAAATGGGTTCTACCAACTATTTATGGCGAAAGGGTGTTTATATTAATGACTGGCGTATCTTTTATGATGTACCTACTGATTATCATTATGTTATTTTCCGGTATGGACGTGCTTTGTTGAATAAGGCTGAAGCTCTTCTTTGTCTGGCAAAGAATGATCCTTCAAAATTATCAGAGGCTGTGGCTACTTTCAATCAGACACGTACTGTGCATGGTAGTCTGCCAGAATCCGAAGCCGCAACGTTGGCGGAGGCATGGAAAGACTATAAGATTGAACGTCATGTGGAATTGCCGATGGAAGGTGATTATTATTGGTCTTTGTTGCGCTGGGGTAAATATGGTGAAGAAGCTAATGACGGACAACCCTCAGGAAGTGAGGTTATCAAAGAATTGCGTACTCCGGCTACATTTATTGAAATCAGCAGTGACCGTCATCGTATGTTTATCGGTACACAAGGATATGGAAATGCCGACCGTACTTTCTCCAAGAAACGATACCTGTATCCGATTCCGCAAAGTTTGATTAATGCAAACTCTGCTATTACAGAGCAAGACCAGAATCCTCTGTGGTAGAATGATAACCAATATTCGAATTACTAATCAATGAAATAAAAACAATGAATAGAATTAAATTATCAGACATAAAATGGTTGCTTGTACTGTTGTGCCTGCCATTTGTTTCCTCATGTAAAGATGAACTTGAGGCTTATGAAGAAGCGGAAATAACCTCGGTAGGTGCATATCACCGTTATTATACTACGGAAAAGGATGCTTTGACGGGTGAGTTTAAGGTAGCGGAAAAAGAATTGGAGAAGTCTAATGACATCAACGGGGACGAAGCTATTGCCACCGCAACTTTTACTATCCCTTCTGCCAGTGGAAGTTTTACTGATGCCGAACGTGCAAAAGTATCACTGAGCAATCTGGTTGTGTATTTTAATGTATCTACTGCGGCGCGCGTGACGCCACTGGACGGTTCTCCGAAATTAGGGGCTCCGGGCGATTGGACCTCAGAACGTAGATATAGTGTCATGGCTGCAAATGGAACTAAAAAGACATGGACTGTCAAAGTTGTATTGAATAAATAGGTATTATTTTCTATACTTGTAACAAATAAGCTGAAATCAAACTATTGAGGTCTTGGGAGTCGTTGGAGTGGTGTTCAAGCACGTTATGCCAACGGCTCCTTTTTAATTTGAAAATTAGATTGTTTATGAATACACCTTTGTCTCCAGTCTCCGGACGTTTGGCATCGCTCGATATCCTGCGAGGTTTCGACCTTTTTCTTTTAGTTTTCTTCCAACCTGTATTTGTGGCTTTGGGGCAACGTTTGAATCTTCCGTGGCTTAATGATATTTTATATCAGTTTGATCATGAATCCTGGATTGGTTTCCGGTTTTGGGATCTTGTGATGCCGCTTTTTCTCTTTATGACAGGAGCCTCTATGCCTTTTTCCTTTGCCAAGTTCAGGGAGGAACCGAATAAAGGGCCTGTTTACCGGAAAATTTTCAGGCGGTTTATTATACTATTTATCTTTGGCATGATTGTGCAAGGAAATTTGCTAGGGTTAAATCCTAAATACCTTTATTTATATTCGAATACGTTGCAGGCGATAGCGACAGGATATCTCATTGCGGCATTTATTTTGCTTCACTGTTCTTTCAAGTATCAGATCCTGATTACTCTGCTGCTGCTTGTTGTTTATTGGATTCCAATGACTTTTTTGGGGGATTATACTCCGGCAGGCAACTTTGCGGAAAAAGTCGACCAGGCAGTATTGGGGCGTTTCCGGGATGGTGTATATTGGAGAGAAGATGGAAATTGGTATTTTTCTCCTGGTTATACTTATACCTGGATATGGAGCAGCCTGACTTTCGGTGTAACGGTATTGCTGGGTACTTTTGCAGGAAAAATAATGAAAGAGGGAAAAGAAAACAGAAAGCGGGTAGTGCAGCATTTATTATTGTTGGGCATGGCATTTATAGGGATATCTCTGCTGTGGAGTCTGCAGATGCCTGTTATTAAGCGGCTGTGGACGTGTAGCATGACTCTGTTCTCAGGTGGACTTTGCTTCTTATTAATGGGATTATTTTATTATTGGATTGACTATAAAGGGCATACCAATGGATTGAACTGGCTGAAAATTTATGGTATGAACTCTATCACTGCCTATATTTTAGGTGAAGTCGTTAATTTCCGTTCTGTAGCTGCTTCTGTCAGTTATGGCCTGGAACAATATCTTGGAAGCTATTATACAGTATGGTTGAGCTTTGTAAATTATCTTATCGTCTTTTTGATACTGAGAATAATGTATAAGCACCGTGTTTTTTTGAAAATCTAAAAAATGGTACAATGAATAGGATAATAGTGCGGTTCGTCTTTCTTTACTATTCTCCTGAGCGCCCGGTTTTTCCGGATATCCTGCATGACCTTAAAAATATAAACTATATTATACCAATTATTATGAGGAAACAACGATTGATTTGGGCTCTTATTCTGTTAATGTCAGGATTCGGTTCAATTGCACAAAACAAGTCACAAACTCTCTGCCGATATGAAGTGCCACAGACTTCATGGAATGAATCTTTTGGTAATCATCGGGCAGTGCTCCGGGTAGATGAGCTTTCACAAGTAGTCGCTCTTGACTTTACATGGCGCCGTCCGGACAAAAATGTAGATCAGAGCCGTTTGTTGATTGTAAATGCCGTTACGGGAGATACTGTGCAGAACATCAGGCGAATGGAAGTCAATAATGAAAAATGCCGGCTTCTTTTTGGACCGGTGAAGGATAAAGGCATGTATTATTTCTATTATTTGCCTTATCGGGTGCAGCATGGTTATGGATTCTGTGGCGGAGGGTACTTGCCTCGCGAACAAGCTCCGGAAGCAGCCTGGCTGACACAAACGGAAAAATCAAAGAAGCATCCGTTGGCGCAAGTTCTCTGGGTAGAGTCGCGGACCGCATTTGACAGTTTCTATCCGATGGAAGTAACTGCCACTGAAGCAGAAAAGAAAGCATATACAGATACGAATCCGAAGCCTTTCTGCCTTTTTCCTGAGGATCGGAAGAATCCTGTCCGTATGCAAAACAACATTCCGTTCAAATGGTTGACTGAACGTCAGGGCGATGCTTTCGTTGGCGAAGCGGCTCCTAATGAATATTATGTTTTTCAAACAGGAGTGTGGGCTTCCGGGAAAACCATACATAAAATAGCCTATAAGGTATCAGACTTGAAATGTGGCGGAGAGATGATTCCTGCCACAGCTATCACTTGTTTTAATGTGGAGGGTACCGACCCTTACGGCAATCATTTTCAGAAAGAAATTGATATTGAAAAAGGTCATGTACAGGCATTATGGTTTGGCATAGATGTTCCTTCTTCGCAAAAGAAGGGTGTTTATGAAGGGATGTTGCAGATTATGGATGCTGAAGGAAATGAAGGAACGATTCCTCTTCGTATCCGTATCGCAGGTGAACCGCTTGCTGATCGTGGTGACAGTGAGTTGTGGAGACATAGCCGCCTTCGGTGGCTGAATTCTACTTTAGGTATTGCTGATACTCCTACAAATCCTTATACGCCTCTCACTGTGACGGAAAATCGTATCGGTTGTCTGGGACGTACGGTGACGGTGAGTGAAGAGACAGGACTGCCTGCGCAAATCTTATCATGGGGTACGGATGTTCTTGCCAGTCCGATACGTTTCGTTATCCGGACGGTGGATGGAGTGAAGGAACTGAAAGCCGCTCCTGTGCTAAAGGAACAGATAGCAGGGCATGTGACTGGCAGTTGGGCGGCAGAAGATGAGGAACTACGAATTTCGTGCAAGGAGGTCATTGAATTTGATGGCTGGATGAACTATGTATATACCATTGTACCGAAAAGGGAAATAGAGGTGGCAGACATCCGTCTGGAAATCCCGGTAAAAGATGAAGTGGGTGCTTACTTTCTCGGCATGGGACTTCCGGGACAAGAGACTCCTCAACAATATGAAGGAAAGTGGGATGCGCCTGAAAAGACGGTGAATCATTTTGGAGTGTCCATCCCTACCTCAAAAGAACAGCAATGGTTATGGCCGTTCGATAGTTTCTGGATTGGAAATGAGCATGCGGGACTTCATTGCGAGTTTAGGGGAAGTACGTATAGCGGACCGTTATTGAACCTTTATCGTCCGGCTTATCCGGATAGTTGGTATAACGGTGGAAAAGGAGGTTTCTCTGTACATCGGAAAACCGGTGAGACGGTAGCTGTGGCTTATAGCGGTCAGCGTACATTGGAAGCTGGCAAAGATGTAACGTTCGACTTTGCCATGCTCGTTACTCCGGTGAAACCGCTGGATATGAAAGGGCAGTTTACCAACCGTTATTATCACAACGGTCCCAAGCCTACTCCTACACAGGCAGACCTTGAAGCAGGGGTGCGCATCATTAATGTGCATCAGGGTAATCCTTACAACCCGTTCATTAACTATCCATTCTTGACAGTGGATAAGATGAAGGAGTTTACCGGCGAATGGCATAAGAAGGGATGCAAAGTAAAGATGTACTATACACTTCGGGAATTGAGTAATGCCGTGTCGGAAATATGGGCTATCCGTAGTCTGGGACATGAGATTCTGCGAGGGGGTGACGGAAATGGCTATGCCTGGCTGCGTGAACATCTGGTGACGGACTATACGCCCCAATGGTATGAACATTTTGAGTATGACAACAAACAAGGCATTGCTGCCGATGCCGCTGTCCTGACAGCCGAGGGGGATTCCCGATGGTATAATTATTATATTGAAGGGCTGGCTTGGATGGTTCGCAATCTGGATATCGATGGTATCTATCTGGATGACGTGTCTTTTGACCGGCGTATATTGAAGCGGATGCGCCGTGCAATGGAGAGTGTGAAACCTGGTTGTTTGATTGATTTGCATTCGAATACCGGATTTTCCCGGGGACCTGCCAACCAATATGCGGAGTTTTTCCCGTATGTGGATAAGCTGTGGTTTGGTGAAAGTTTCTTATACAATAAGATGGCTCCTGCCAATTGGCTGGTCGAATCTTCCGGTATCCCATTCGGATTAACGGGAGATATGCTTTACCGTGGAGGAAACCGTTGGTTGGGAATGCAATATGGAATGACCGTACGTTATCCTTGGTTTACGGAAGGGATAAACTGTGATCCTCGTCCGGTTTGGGAAATCTGGGACGAGTTCGGTATTGCCGATGCTGTTATGCTTGGATTCTGGGAGCAGTATCCGGCTGTTACAACTTCGGACGAAGCGGTGAAAGTGACGGCCTACCGTAAACAGGGGCGTACTTTGTTATCAATTGGAAATTATTCTGATGAGGTGAAAACGGTTCGTTTGAAGGTGGATTGGGAGCAATTGGGACTTGATTCACAGAAAGCGCGTCTGACTGCCCCTGAAATAAAAGATATGCAACCGGCACATGAATGGGCGGCAAATGATGAAATCAGTATCGAACCCCGAAAAGGCTGGTTGATTTATTTGAAATAGAACGTTTTATTTTGAGAATTCTTTGTTTCTTTCTGCACAAAAGTAATGGTTTTTCACTACTTTTGTGCAGATTGTGATTTACAATATTAATCCTAAATTTATGTTACGATGATGAAACTACTTTATTCACTTTTTGTCGGTCTTTTATGTGCCATGCCCGGCGCTCATGCAGAAGAAACAGACTATACAAAAGGACTTGCTGTCTGGTTTGATACTCCCAATACATTACAGGGATATGCCGTATGGTATGGTGGTAGACCGGATATGTGGAAAGGCGAAAATAAACCGGAAACAGCCGGTGATACAGCCCGTAACCCGGACGCTGCTTGGGAATCGCAATCATTACCGATTGGTAATGGTAGCTTGGGCGCTAATATAATGGGTTCGGTAGAGGCTGAACGTATTACTTTTAACGAAAAGACGCTTTGGCGTGGTGGCCCGAATACGGCAAAAGGTGCGGATTATTATTGGAATGTGAATAAACAGTCCGCTCATATATTAGATGAGATACGTAAGGCGTTTACAGAAGGCGATCAAAAGAAAGCTGAAATGCTGACACGGCAGAATTTTAATAGCGAAGTGTCTTATGAAGCTGACGGAGAAAATCCTTTCCGTTTCGGTAGCTTTACTACAATGGGAGAATTTTATGTAGA
>ERZ791872.1375-NODE-1375-length-15548-cov-3.728006_pt1 | contig 15548 bp, 15 predicted proteins | sample MGYA00510279_ERZ791872 | MGnify/ENA primary metagenome ERZ791872 (study PRJEB30046, sample SAMN00792103) | human gut metagenome | study: EMG produced TPA metagenomics assembly of the A metagenome-wide association study of gut microbiota in type 2... | reverse complement strand
GGTTGACATGTCAACCAATCAGAGACACTTTATTTCAATACATAAATACAAAACTCCATATATTTGCACAGAAGGTAGACACAATACTGCCAAACGTTTTTTCCGCTAAAGAAAAACACAGCAGTATCTGGAAAGTCGAAATATAGAAATTACCGTTTTTGTCAACTGTCAATTAATAAAAAGAACCCAAATTTTGAGATTATGAGCAAATATAATTATCGACTTGTTATTCCAGTAGGACAATTGGCCCTGGATCCTACAAAATTAAAACGCCAGAAATTGGCAGACGACCTTAAAGCCGGACGACCTCTTCAACTTAGTTCCAATGGAAATGTAACGGGGCAAGAACAAACCAAACTAGTGACCCAACAAGGGAAACTAGCCTTGGATCCTACAAAATTAAAACGCCAGAAATTAGCAGACGACCTTAAAGCCGGACGACCTCTTCAACTTAGTTCCAATGGAAATGTAACGGGGCAAGAACAAACCAAACTAGTGACCCAACAAGGAAAATTAGCCTCTCAATGGTATGAATATGACCCGGAGCTGTTCCAAGACGAAAAAGACGCGATGTATAACAATTTTCCTCAGTTCCAACTCCAAAAGATAAACGATCCCGATAGTCGATGGAACAACTGCTTATGTTGGGTAGGTACACTATGTCCCGGCATTTATGACAATACAGAATGGGAGGTTATGGCTATCTATCGTCCGAATCACCCTGAAGCAGCTATGGGAGGATCTGTATGCGTATACTTATTAAATCCTTCCGTAGAAAACGTACGCGACACATTAGGTTATTATCCACACCATCTGATCAATGATCAGGAAGGTGGAAAATATCTCTGTACAACTCGTGCGGAAGATATGTCAAACGGACAATACGTCACGTCCGCCGTTCAAACTCTGACCTGGGCTGTTAAGTGGCTTACGGCTTTTGAACTTGTACTCACCGGAGACCTTGATGAAAAATTGTTTAACAAGCCGGAGGGAATTTGATTATGACTGATAATTCTTACGTTATATTCACACAACGTGCATTTAACGCTATCGTGACGGAAACCATAGACAAGCATCCGATCGAAACTGGAGGCATCTTTATTGGTTACATCTTAGACAATGGTGCATGGGTAGTTGTAGAAACAATACCACCAGGTTATCACACCATACATCAGAGGGCATATTTCGAATATGACGCAGAATTTGTCAACTATCTTTCCAACGTCATAGCCCTACAATATAAAGGCAACCTGCAAGTACTTGGTTTGTGGCATCGCCACCCAGGCAGTATGGATGTATTCTCAAGCACGGACGATGAAACCAACCTTAAGTTCGCAAAAGAAAGAGAATGCGGTTCTATTTCTGCTTTGGTAAATTGTGATCCTCAAATGCGCTTTACAATGTATCATGTTACACAAAAAGGAGAATATGAGAAAATAGAATGCTTTGTCGATGACGGCGAAACGATACCTGAAGATTTCTTAGCTTTATGCTATACTGATATAGACAACCTGCCAACCTTCGATCAACAAGGGATTATCCGCAAAAATGCAACAAAAGGATCACTTACAAACGAATCAGCGACAGAGGAATCCCCCCAACCTGTATCCAATGACACGACAATAGAGCAAGGAGCAGTAGAAGGTATAGAACGTTATACATTGTCTGACGCTGCAACCGAATTTTGTGGAATCATCAGAAAACTATTAAAATTATGAATGCAGTTTTATCCCGCAGCATAGAACCCAAAGCCATGGTTCCGGCAAGTATTATAGAGTGTGATGACAATCCGTATTATGGACCTTTATATGGTTATTATGTAAGTAACACGTATTACTATAATATAATGCCTAATAACGCCCGGATTGACAATACAAGAATTAAAAAATTAGGATATATTTTTCAAGAAAACATATTTGAATTACTTGATGAAAATATAAGAGCGCAAATAAAGCCGCAAAAGACGGTTCTTGACAAGGAGCTAACAAAAGCTGAACGTTTCCGTACCAGTGAAACTAAAAATAATCGCAAGGATTTACCTGAAAAACAACTATTGGCATTAAAGGAATTTGTATTATCTGCCGGAGGAAACGCAGAAAACATCGAAGAAACGTTGGTTGGGTATAGAACTCAGGACGGACTGCACTTGATACAAATCGCGACACTTACAGAAGTAAAAATTGAGCCTTACACTTTAAAATTAGATGTATTTTCCCGCAATACCGGTATTTTAGAATCTTCCACCATGCTGGAAAAAAGAGCTTTATTCATCGGATGCGGTTCCGTTGGCAGTCTTGTTGCCGTAGAATTGGCTAAAGCTGGAGTAGGAGCATTCATGTTGGTGGACAATGATGTTTTCAGCTATCACAACATTTGCCGGCATCAATGTGGCATATACGACGTGGGACGCTACAAAACGGACGCAGTAGCAGACAGGATTTTGCAAATCAATCCTTATGCGAAAGTCTTAAAATTCAATTCTACCATACAGGATGTAGATCGTGATAAAATACTAGAATTCTGTAACACAGATTCCATTATCATAGGAGGTGCGGATAATCGTGAGGGTGACCTTTACGCAAATCGATTTGCTACCCAAACCGGTGCATCATTTATGTCAATAGGATGTTGGGAACGTGCTTTTGCAGGCGAAATATTCTATTGCTTGCCTGAAGGGATGCCTACCTATGAAGATTTTTTATCTATTGTAGGGTATACTTCGGGACGCATAACACAGCACCGCCGTTTCTACACCACCGAAGAGGAACTAGAAAAAGTCAGTTTCGAACCAGGCATTTCAGCAGATATAAATTTCGTGACTATCATAGCCATAAAAATGGCACTCGATTTGCTAAATCGTAATAATCCGGAGTACACACAGCGGCTTCTGCCCAACCTCACACAATACACATTGGTTTGTAATACCAATAATCCCAAAATTGGCGGTGAGCAGGCGGAAATATTCTCTTATCCGCTACAAGTAACTACGAGTATCATCGTCCCCTATGCGGAAAAGTAAGTAAGAATATGGCTACAGATCAATATGGAAGAATCATAAGGCGGGCACGCCCGAATCTGCCGGATACACATTATACCCCGACTTATACAAGTACGTCTTCAAACTGGTGGGAAGGGCTTAATAACGGAGTAGCCAATTTTGGCAATTGGTTGAATGAAAATGCAGAAAACGCTACAACGGCAATTATGGGAATTGCCGGCATTGGAGCTATTGTCGGATTGATAATATGGGTATTGGGCGTTTTTAGCAGTGATGGTTTCATTTTTGGGGTACTCTCTATTTTCGGCGCATGTTTCATTGGATACATTGCGTTCGCTATCATTGGCATTGCCAGTTATATATTAGGACTCATCTTGCTTGGTGTCAGATATATATTTTGGAATATCTATACGCTACTGATAGCAATAGCCATAGTCGTTCTGTTGATTGCAGCCAATGCTGAGACATCCCATTCCCGCAGTCACCAAACGCCCACAACCAATCAATACGTAGCATCTCAAACAACGACTTATTATTGCACCGCACGTTCCGCGCTAAATATTCGTTCAGCCCCCAATACAAATTCAAGGGTAATAGGCACAATAAGACCTAATCAAACTGTAGAAGTATTCAGCATAACAAACGGCTTTGCAAAAATTAAATATGGGACAGAAAATGCTTATGTAAGCAGCCAATATTTAAGAAAGCGTTGAGGCACCAAATAATATAAGACAGAAAAATACAGGTGGAATCCGAAAAACCTTAAAAAGAGTAGGAAAAATATTCAATTAACGACATATATGCAGAATTTACTTTTTGACTTAATTGCTGTAAATGTAGAGTTTAGCTCTGTAGACTCATTCAGCAATTTCAACGAAAATGGTCCTTGCGACATGTGCTGGGGTGACCTCAGCCTCTAACCATTGTATTAGAAATCGGTGGTTCCTCTATTATCAGGACATCACCGATTTCTATTTTTAATATGTAACAATTATAACTATGTATTGGTCTAAATACAACATACTGGCAAAAACTAAAAAATACGGGTACTTATTATTTAATACGATGTCACAAGTTTTTATCCATATCAGTGAACAATCGATTGATGAATGGCTTCAACTTAAAGACAATCCGGACAAATATAAAGATCTCGCCGGTAGTGAAATGCTTGTACATGCCCGTATCATTGTGCCAAATCAAGAAGACGACTTGAATGTATATCTTGCGGATGTACTGAAGAACAAATACAATTCATCTGACGTGGCACTGACTATTCTGCCTACCCGTGGTTGCAATTTCGGATGCATCTACTGTTACGAACAAGACCGGCCTGTCATCTCAATGACAGAAAAGACTGAAGATGCCATCATTTCTTTTCTGCGTTCCAACCCTAACATGAAGCGCCTGAATGTAGTATGGTATGGTGGAGAGCCCTTGCTGAATTTTCAATCTATGGAAAGGCTTACAAAGAAATTTCTTGCACTGGATGTAGAATACTCAGCCAAAATGGTAACAAACGGCTATCTGCTAAATAAAAACATAGCAGATAAGATGACGGAATTATGTATGCGAAACATCCAAATCACCCTTGATGGAACAGAAGAAGTACACAATAGCCGGAGAGCGCTTTTGGGAGGGCAACCTACATATCGCACTATTTTGAATAACCTGAAATATCTGCTTGAAGTTAATAAAACTGTAACAATTGATATCCGCACGAATATAGATCTCCGTAACAAAGACGACTATCACAACTTCCACGATAATTTCCATGCCGAGATAACAGACAAGCGTGCCACTCTTTATCCGGGATTTGTATCCGATTTATTGTCATCGGAGTGTGTATCACCCGAACACAATATCAGTGAAGGGGGATACAAAGCTAAATTCGTGCTTGACCTTTTCGACAGATATGGCATTGAAATAAAATCTTTCCTTCCCAAATTTCGCCGCCATAGTTGTGTAGCCAGCAAATATTTTGCTTTTGTCATAGGTCCGGAGGGTGAGATTTACAAGTGCTGGCGCATGGTAGGGCAAAAAGAACAGGAGACAGGCAACGTACATAGTGGAAAAATCGATATGGTCAAGTTCTCCCGCTACTTGACCGGAGCGGACTATACCCGGGATAAACGTTGTTTGGAATGTGAGTTCATCACTCTATGTGGAGGAGGTTGCCCGCTCACCCGTATGCGCAATAAATATGAAGGTACAACTATCAACTATTGCTGTCCTGAAAAAAGCCATATGAAAGAGTTAATGGAACTGAGATATGAAATGTATATGAAATCGAATCTCAAAACAAGATGAATAAGATACACATTGAAACATATGGTTGCAGAATGAATATCTGTGATAGCGAGATAATCATGTCGTTATTGCAACATAGCGGTAATTGTTTTGTCCCGGCTCCCAAAGAAGCCGACATAATCATACTCAACTCCTGCTCTGTACGCGAAGATGGACATAACAAGATATTTGAACGCCTTCGGGCTTTCGCACAAGAAATAGAAGATGATAAAAGAAGTGTCATTATAGCTGGTTGTTTCGCTTCACTCATAGATACTGAAGTATTCTCTCTTTATCCTTTTGTAAAAGCCATTGTCAACCCTAATTGCTATAGGCTATTACCACAGATAGCAGAACAAATCGCCAATGGTGAAAGAAGAATCCGTAAGATTGTAATAGACAATAATGAGATGTATGGCGATGTACTGCCGCTTCGATACATGGAAGGGCAAACTACAGCCGCAATTACTGTCATGAAAGGATGCAACCAATTTTGCTCTTACTGTATCGAGCCTTTCACACGGGGGCGTGAACATTGTCGTGACGTTGATTCTATATTGCATGAAGCACACGATATAATGAACAACGGATATCGGGAACTAACCTTAGTGGGACATATTATTGATAAATACAGGTGGACTGACCCCAAAAGCGGCAAGACTACAGATTTCGCCGGACTATTAGCCTGTGTCGCTGAATCCTGTCCCCAACTTCGGATAAAGTTCCTATCATCTCATCCCATTTCATTCAATGATGCGATTATCCGGATAATTGCTTCACATCCTAATATTATGCATGTGGTGCATCTTCCATTGCAATCCGGTTCAGACAGAATATTAGAGATGATGCACCGGGGGTATAATGTAGACGATTTTCGCAAACGTATTGCATCAATACGTAAACAGATACCTGACATGTCTATCATTACAGATGTCATGGTAGGCTTTTGTTCTGAGAGTGACGCAGACTTCAATGCAACATGCCAACTCATTGACGAATTGAAGTTTGACGATATTAATATTTTCCGGTTCTCAATGCGCTCACATACCAAAGCTGCCGGATGTTATACTGATGATGTAACAGAAATAGTAAAACTCGAACGAGCCGATATCATAAGACACAAAAAGGAACAAATCCGACTGCAACTATATGAAAACGAAATCGAAAACACAATAAATGTAATAGCTGAAGGAATTTGGCGTGACGGTTGGTGGTATGGTCGAGATGCCAAACATCGTATAACAACCTTCATCCCTAATGCCGATACAAAAGTTAATCAGAACGTAAAAATCAAAATAAAAACTGCTACCGCTGATAACATGTCGGGAGAAATTATAGAATAATCCGTTATGAAAATAAATATAGTAAATATCGGTTGTTTCAAAAATCTCGTTGACAGTGAGAAACTTATGGCACAATTAGCCCGTTGCGGTTTGGAGACAGAATTTGGTACTCCTACATCAAAAACCGACATCGTGATAATCAACACATGTGGTTTCACCGGTGATGCCGAAAACGATTCGCGGAAAGCAATTCTCCAGTTGGTAACTCAAAAAAACGAGGGATTGATAAAACAGATATGGGTGATGGGATGCTACTCCCAAAAAATCGGAGCTAGAATTAAACAGATTGCGCCAGAGATAGAACGGTTCTACGGTAATTTCGACTGGCATAATATTGTGCATGATTTGGGTGGTGAATATATCGAATGTAATAACCGCATCTTAACTACACCACCCCACTACGCATACATCAAAATATCAGAAGGCTGTAACCAGCCTTGCTCCTACTGCATAAAACCACGCATCAATGGGCCTTTGCGCTCACGAGATATGAAAGATGTATTAGACGAATGCCGGCAGTTGGCCGCTAAAGGAGTAAAAGAACTGCAGATTGTGGCACAGAATACCACCGCTTATGGCATCGACCTATATGGAGACAAGCGAATAGCCGAATTGATGTGCCGTATCTCCGACATCAAGGGTGTCGAATGGATTCGATTGCATTATGCTTATCCAACTGCATTTCCCAAAGAACTGTTGCAGGTAATGCATCAACGCGACAATATTTGCAAATATATCGATATGGCGATTCAACATTGCAGCACAAAGATGTTACGCCTGATGCGGCGCGGCACAAGTAAAGAATCACTTATCGAGTTAATTACCGAAATACGCAGTGAAGTACCAGACGTATATTTACGTACGACTATTATGACCGGACATCCCGGTGAAACAGATGCTGACTTTGATGAATTGCGGGAATTTGTGATAAAACAACGTTTTGAGCGAATGGGAGTATTCCCTTATTCACATGAACGTGGCACCTATTGTGACTCACACTACGAAGATACTATCTCCAAAGAGATAAAACGGAGCAGAGCTCTTGAATTGATGGCTTTACAAAAACAAATTTACCAAGAACTGAACGATTCGCTTGTCAATACAACAGAGCGGATGATTATTGATGAAATAAAGGGTAATTACTCCATAGGACGGGGTGAGCATAGCACGCCTATGGCCGATCCCAAAGTCATTATTCATTCAGACCACCCTCTGGTACAAGGCAATTTCTACAATGTACGCCTTACCAAAACCTTAGGTAAAGATATGGAGGGGGTAATTGTAAAACAGTAACTTATTCTCAGCAGCATGACAATGAGCAAAAATATTAATTTATTAAGTAATAAAGAAATCTACATCCATTGCATAAGTTCAGGCAATAATGCAGGTCAATGGATTGTTTATTTACCTCTTGTACAGTATGCGCGATTAATATCCGCTACAACGCTACAAAAATTGGAAGCGGTTTTGGCAGGCAACGCCCCGGAACATGACGACAGTATCAATGAAATATTAGGGCACATTAACGATGAGCCGAAAACAATATATTTCACCTCAAAATCGGTTGATGGTTTACTCAATATGATGATTCTACCCAATAACAAATGCAACTTTCATTGTTCATATTGTTATTCAGCTCATGGACGATCGGGCAAAGAAATCGAGAGCAAAAAACTTTATGCAGCTATTGATTACTTTTTCGCACCGGAAAGAGCTAAAGGAAAAAGGCTTACAATTTCTGTATTGGGTGGAGGAGAGCCTTTGCTATCATGGGAAGTAGTGAGAAAAGCATTGGATTACGCCTATCGGGCAAATGAAAAACGAGACCAGGACTTACCTGTATCAATAGTAACCAACGGTTCTATTGCAACCGATGAATTTATAGCATATTGCATGCATCATAACATCAGCCTTTCCGTATCGTTTGACATCTTAGAAGAGATTCAAAACAAGCAACGAGGAGAATACCAGAAAGTATACAGGAATATCAACCGCTTTGCAGACAACGGACTGGATGTAGCACTTAATACTGTTATCACACATGACAATGTATTGTTGATGGAATCAATGATAAAAACAATGAGCGAAACTATGCCAATGGTAAAGAAAGTGTCATTTAAACCGATCATATCCGACAGTTATTTCACTGATGTCCAAACACGTGAAAGCTACTATCACGAATTCGTTACCGCTTTTTTCAGAGCTAAGACATTAGCCAGGGAGAAGGGAATTTATCTCACTACACCTTATCTCAACAATTCCGCCTGCCTGGCAGATAGATATTGCCCCGGCAAATTTGTTGTTACAGCAGAAGGAATGGTGTCAATATGCCACTGCGTTTCATCATCCAGGGATACACTTTATAATCAATTTATTTTCGGCAAAATCAACGACACTGGCCAGGTAGAGATATACGAAGAAAAACTAAAGGATATTTTGGCACATGACCAAAATATGAATAAAAATTGCCGCCATTGTATTGCCAGATGGCATTGTGCCGGTGGCTGCTATACGGACAATTGCTGTATGGACGACATGGCACATGAAGCGTACTGTCGTTCCATGCGGTTGTTTATGGAGCTATATTTACAAGAATATTTTAAACTATAAGGATGAATTGGACATTTCTAAAAGACCTGTTCTCTACGCCATCAGTTTCTGGCAATGAGACTGGCTCACAGCTGATTTTTGAAAGGTATCTTGAGCCTCACTTTCAAATAAAACATGATAGTATAGGAAACAGTTATGCCATATTGAACAATGGGCATTCTGTCACTGTCATGCTTGAGGCTCACATAGACCAAATTGGATTTCAGGTGACTTATATAGATAGTGAGGGATATATTTATGTACGTGCTAACGGAGGTATCGATATCGCCGCCGCAATAGGAGCACACGTAAATATCCAGGTGCGCAATGGCCACACAATCAATGGCGTATTAGGCAAACGGCCTATTCATACTCAAAAACCGGAGGAGCGGAGGAAATTACCTGAAATAGAGGAACTATGGATCGATACAGGCTTGCCACCCGAACAAGTGACGAATAGCATTACCATAGGAGATTTCGTAGCTTTCAGCCCCAATTTCCTAAAACTGGGAGAGCACCGTTTTACTTCATGTGGATTGGATAACAAAGTAGGCATATATGTAATTGCAGAAACCCTGAAACGCATCAATAGTGAAAACATATCAATAAATGTGGCAGCAGCAGGTATCGTACAAGAAGAAATTGGATGTAAGGGAGCGAAAACAGCAGTAGCCAATCTGAAGCCTCAAATAGCAATATGTGTTGACGTAGGATTTGCAACCGATGTTCCTGATATGTCAAAGAAAAAATATGGAGATATTGCTTTAGGAAAAGGCATCATTATCACTTACCATACAGACAGCAATCATGACATGATAATGATGGCGGAACAAACAGCTAAAGAAAACAGTATCCCGTTTCAGCGTTCAGCCCATCACGTACCTACCGGTGGAACTGACACATCCTCTATTCAGGTTTCCGATACGGGAGTGAAAACTCTATTACTCAGTATCCCCAATAGATATATGCATACTACGGTAGAAGTGTGCGATGTGCGTGACATAGATGCAGCTATAAATTTATTAACGTGCCTTGTGAAACAAATTGACCTGAAAACAAAAAAATAAAATGATCCTATATGAATAAAGTATATATTACATCCAACGGCTGTGCCGTACTATGGAATGAAACAGAACGCATTGCTAAATATTTTCGATTAAACGGATGGAAAAAAGTATCAACCCCGGCAGATGCAGATATCATCGTGGTGACTTGTTGCGGCGTAACACACAATGAAGAAAACCAAGCTATTAGTATAATTGAAAAACTGGAGAACTGCCGTAAATCCGATTCTTTGTTTGTAGTCAGCGGCTGTCTTCCGTCATTTGCCGGAGAATGCATCAAAGCTATTGCTCCTGAAGCAAGACTGATGACCTACAAACAACTTGAAGATTTTGATAAAATCATACAGGCAAAAGTAGTGATGTCCGACGTATATTATAACGCAAAATCAGAAATGGAAGAAATAAAATCACACTACACACCCGATGACGATGAGCAAGTAGCGCTAATTACGGATGAATATTGTGGTAATACGCTATGTAAAAAACAATACGATTTCTGTACTCTCCACCGCTATGTATGGCAAAGTGATGATGTATATCAGATCAAAGTATCGTATGGTTGTCCGGGAAAATGCAGTTATTGTGCTACCAAACTGGCAATCGGAGATTTCCGTAGCGTACCTAAAACTCTCGTAATGAAACAATTTAGTGAAGGCATAAATGCCGGATATAAACGATTTCTACTCATTGGTGATGAGATTGGATGTTACGGCAGTGACCTCGGAATAAACATAATCAATTTACTTCATGATGTTTATACCCTACAGGCAGATATAAAAATAGCCATTCGCTATATCCATCCGGATATTTTTGTGAAATACTATGAAAGCTTGCGCCCATATTTTGCAAATGGTTTTATTGAGTATTTCTGTTGCGCTATCCAATCCGCAAGTCCGGCTATATTAAAAGCCATGAACCGGAATCCCAATATAGAGCCATTTATTCATTGTATGGAGGACATTAACATAAACAGATATAAAGTGAACAAGCATAGCCAAATACTCGTGGGATTCCCCGGAGAGACCGAGGTTGACGTATTGGCTACACTACAATGCCTTATCCGTTGTGACTTTGACCATATCAACATCAATAAGTTCAGCCCCCGACGTGGAACCAAGGCATACGACATGACCGATAACGTATCTGAAACTATAAAAGTAGAACGATGCAATATGTTCCGCACATGGATGAATTTGCAAAAACAAGCGAAAATGTATGAAGCTATAAAACAATCATTACTATTGAAAAACAATCGGTAACAAGCAATGAAACCGAATATGAACTGAAAAATTCTCTGTCCTCTATCACTAAGAAAGGGCGATAAATAATCTATTTCATAAACACAAAATACACCGCCGCAATCAAACAAACGAACGCCGCCAAATGATTCCAATGCAACGTTTCACCCTTAAAGAAAACAGTTGTAAATACCGTAAAGATGACAAGAGTTATCACTTCCTGAATCACCTTCAACTGCATCAATGAAAAAGGACCACCGTTACCGATAAATCCGATACGGTTCGCAGGTATTTGACATGAATATTCAAAAAAAGCAATTGCCCAGCTAAAAGCAATCACACCTATCAACGGAAGAGCGGCGAACCAGCTATATTCCTGTTTCATTTTTAAATGTCCGTACCAGGCAAAAGTCATAAAGACATTGGATACGATAAGTAGCAAAATTGTATAGATTCCTTTCATAACGTCAGATTATTTTAGTCTATTTTATCCGGTAATAATTCTTCCTGTACATTCGTCATGCTCCCCCAAAGGCTATACCGGGCTTCCGAATTCATCGCTTCCAATTGCCGCAAAATTCCTTTCATATCACTCCGGCTCGATTGCGATTCGTAAGGGCATTTCTTCACCTGTTTCCGGTATTCACGCAAAGCAGCCAACTCCGTCAAATCCGATTCGTGAACCAGGCACATCGGACGGATAATCGTCATATCAAATTTCTTCATCACCAACCGGGGCGGCATAGTGCTGAATGCTCCCTGATAAGTGATATTCATCAGCAAAGTTTCCAGAATATCATCCATATGATGCCCCAAAGCAATCTTGTTGCACCCTTGTTCCTTGGCAACCGTAAACAAGGCTTTACGCCGATTCCACGAACAAAGAAAACAGGGAGATTTGCGTGTATCCGTAGAGGGGTCAAATGAAGTTTCATATTGGACAAAAGGCACTCCGTAGGCTTCACAATGTGCTTTCAGATAATCTGTATCACTTTGGTAAGGTATATTTCGCATCACTACATGGACGGCAACAACAGAAAAGCGAGGTTTGTAGATACGTGCGCGTTTGCCCAACAGTTCCACAAGCGCCAACGAATCTTTCCCGCCCGACAGTCCGATAAGTATTTTATCACCCTCTTCTATCAGCCCATATTGCACCACTCCTTTACTAAACCGCTTGTCAATGCGGCGAATGGTTTTCTCTTCTTCTGTAAATTGTGTCATATCTTCAAAAATCGGCTGCAAAAGTAAGCGAAAAGAATGATTTAAAGAAGAATTAACATAATAGAATCTCTGAAAAAGGGTTTATTTCTAATAAATTTGTACTTTTGAACAATTGAAAAATTGACAGATGCCCGAAAGCGCAGCAGTGCCTTCAAAACAATCCGTCACTCATAAACGATAAAAACGATGAAAGGGAAATATATTCTATTTTTATTTTGCAGTCTCTTCCTTTGTGAAGTTTCTGCGCAAACACTCGAACAGGCACGTACCTTGTTTACAAAAGGTGACTACGAAAAAGCCAAACCTGTATTCAAAAAGTATGCAAAATCTCAACCGGCCAACGGGAATTATAATTATTGGTATGGCGTATGTTGCCTGAAAACGGGAGAAGCCGGGGAAGCGGTAAAACCGCTCGAAATGGCAGTAAAGAAGCGTGTAGCCAGCGGACAACTTTACTTGGGACAGGCTTATAATGAAACTTATCGCTTTGAAGAAGCGGTAGAATGTTTTGAAGAATATATCGCCGACTTGAAGAAGCGGAAAAGACCGACAGAAGAAGCGGAAGGGCTGTTGGAAAAGAGCAAATCAGATCTTCGTATGCTGAAAGGTGTGGAAGATGTTTGCATTATCGACAGCTTCGTTGTGGATAAAGCTACTTTTCTGAATGCTTATAAAATCAGCGAAGAATCAGGCAAACTGTTCACGTTCAACGAATTCTTCCAGACAGAAGGGGAGCATGAAGGGACTGTCTACGAAACCGAAATCGGAAATAAAATCTATTACAGCGAGAAGGGTGAAAGAGGGAATTTGGACATATTCTCGAAGAATAAACTGCTGAACGAATGGAGCAACGGACGACCGCTACCCGGCAGCATCAACGCTTCCGGAAATGCCAATTATCCGTATGTAATGTCAGACGGCATTACTATTTATTATGCAAGTGACGGTGAAGGGCTGGGCGGATATGATATTTTCGTCACCCGCTACAACACGAATAACGACACGTATCTCGTACCGGAAAATGTGGGTATGCCATTCAATTCCCCGTACAATGATTATATGTATGTCATTGACGAGTATAATAATCTGGGGTGGTTTGCTTCCGACCGCTTCCAACCAGAAGGCAAAGTTTGTATCTATGTATTCATACCGAATAATTCAAAGCAGACGTATAATTACGAAGCGATGGATCAGAAGCAGATTATCCGTCTGGCACAAATTCATTCATTGAAAGAAACTTGGAAGGACAAGCAGGCAGTCAGCGAAGCATTGCAACGTTTGGAAGCTGCTATCAGCCACAAGCCGAAAGAACGCCGTGTCGTTGATTTTGAATTTGTCATTGATGATAACACAACGTATTATCTGATGAATGACTTCAAGTCCGCCAAGGCCAAACAGCTTTTCCAACGCTACCGGCAGATGGAGAAAGACTTTCAGCAACAAGAAGAAAAGCTGAACAGCTTGCGCCAGCAATATTCCACAAGCAACAAGCAGGGAAAAGAAAGAATAGCTCCTGCCATCCTCGACCTGGAAAAACGCATATTGCAAATGTCAGGCGAACTGGATGCTCTGGAAACCAATGTACGTAACGCAGAAAAAACGAAATAAATTAATAACACTGAACTATGGATATACTCATTATCACCGTTCTCATTATTGCCGCAGTCATACTGTTTCTTGTAGAACTGTTTGTCATCCCGGGCATCAGCCTGGCAGGAATTTCGGCATTGGTTTGCATCCTTTATGCCAACTACTACGCATTTGCCAATATAGGAATGGCAGGAGGATTTGCCACTTTGGGTATATCGGCCGTCGCCTGTATAGGGTCACTGGTCTGGTTTATGCGATCGAAGATGCTGGATAAACTGGCTTTGAAAAAAGACATTGACTCGAAGGTAGACCGTAGCGCTGAACAAAGTGTGAAAGTCGGTGACACAGGTATCAGTACTACCCGTCTCGCGCAAATCGGTTATGCGGAAATCAACAACAAAATCGTTGAAGTCAAATCAATGGACGGTTTCCTGGATGAAAAGACCCCGATCATCGTCAACCGCATCAGCGACGGAACAATCATGGTTGAGAAACACAAAAAATAATATTCACTAATACAATCTATCAATGGAATCATCTTTTTACTTGCCTATCTTTCTGATAGCCGGAGGTATTATCTTCCTGATAATATTTTTCCATTACGTGCCTTTCTTCCTTTGGCTGTCGGCCAAAGTATCGGGAGTGCACATCTCACTGATACAGTTATTCTTGATGCGTATCCGTAATGTTCCGCCGTATATCATCGTGCCGGGCATGATTGAAGCTCACAAAGCCGGTTTGAAAAACATCACCCGTGATGAACTGGAAGCCCACTATCTGGCCGGCGGACACGTTGAGAAAGTCGTCCACGCACTGGTATCCGCGTCGAAAGCGAATATCGAATTGCCTTTCCAAATGGCTACGGCCATCGACCTGGCGGGACGTGACGTATTCGAAGCCGTACAGATGTCTGTTAATCCGAAAGTGATTGACACTCCGCCTGTAACGGCTGTTGCCAAAGACGGTATCCAGTTGATTGCCAAGGCCCGTGTTACGGTACGTGCCAACATTCGCCAGTTGGTTGGTGGTGCAGGTGAAGATACGATTCTCGCCCGTGTAGGTGAAGGTATCGTTTCGTCCATCGGTTCTTCGGAAAATCATAAGTCGGTACTCGAAAATCCGGATTCTATCTCCAAGCTCGTACTTCGTAAAGGGTTGGATGCAGGAACTGCTTTCGAGATTCTGTCTATTGATATTGCGGACATCGACATAGGTA
>ERZ791872.1373-NODE-1373-length-15568-cov-3.723007_pt1 | contig 15568 bp, 8 predicted proteins | sample MGYA00510279_ERZ791872 | MGnify/ENA primary metagenome ERZ791872 (study PRJEB30046, sample SAMN00792103) | human gut metagenome | study: EMG produced TPA metagenomics assembly of the A metagenome-wide association study of gut microbiota in type 2... | reverse complement strand
AACTGCTTCCTTTCATATTAAACATGTGACAAACATACATAAAAATCTCCAAAAGAGCACATTCCTTTTTTAAAAAAGTAGCCCCTTCGTATTTGTTGTATATGATAAACAAATACGAAGGAGTGAAATTATTTACTCAATACTATTGAAAATTTTATCTGTCACTTGTTCAAACAACAGCCTTAATCTGAACTCTTTTCTATCAATTCAATCATATAGCTATAAACATATTTTTTATCAAGCAAACGATATTTATTGTGTGGATACATCCCCCAACTATTATCGCCGCCTAACCCGCGTTGCTTCAAATCAACATGCAGGAAAATATTCTTTTGCGGAACAATATCAATGGTATGCTGCAATTTGCGGGTCAAACCGGGGTCAAGGTCTTCCGGTGAGAAATGCAGAGCGGAAAATGCGATAGGTTGCAGACCTGTAATCTTCACTCCCTCTCCTTCACTATTCAATAAAGCCAGCCAACGAACATCCGTTTTATTTCCGGTTTCCTGTGGACGTATATACCAATAGAACTGATTGGCGACTTTATCCTCATATCGCCCGATGAACGAGCTTGAATAACGGTCAATGTAGTTTTCCAAAGGACCTCTGCCGTAATATGTCAGATTCCCATAGGGTTGTTGCAATTCCATCCGCATACCAAAGCGGGGAAGTTCGGGAAGTCTCGTTCCTGTCAAGTCAATACTTCCTGTCACGATAATAGAACCATCATTACGTATCAAATATTCCATTGTATAAGGAACCTGAATGTCACTTAATATCCAATCAACCTTTATGGACAATCCTTTTTCGTTCTTTTCCTCTATAACCACGTTCTTCACATAACGGTTCACATGTGCTGTCCGCCAGACACCTGCCAACCAGGGCATTTTATTCCCGAAATCATTGTCAACCGGAGCACGCCAAAAAGCCGGTTCAGGATATTGCTTAATGGGTTGTTTGCCGTTTATGCTATAATTAAACAGCACTCCTTTTTTCAAATCAATCTTACCGGAAACGGCACCCGACTGAAAAGATAAAACATGGTCTTTCGTTTCATAAGACAACTTACCCGAACAAGCCGAAAGAGAAGCAAAGAAACTACCTTTATTTAGCTTTATCTGTTCCTTAGCTACTTCATAATGTACAGGAACTAAATCGGTAGCAACCTTTGTATAGGCATAGAGGTTGAGAAAATACTCATTTCCATCTTTCGGGATAACAGGAAGGCTTAAACGCACCTCTTTTTCCGCATGAGGTTTTAATTCAACATTGAAATTTCCTGTAGAGAACTTATCTCCGTTCTTATATACTTCCCAAGTAAAAGCATATTCATTCAGATTGGTAAAATCATAACGATTCCTGATTGAAATAATCCCTTTACTCAAATCTTTCGCATTAAACTGAATGTACTGATAGACTTTCTTTACTTCATACGCTTGTGGTTTGGGAATGCCATTAGCAGAAATTAAGCCGTCGGTTCCTGTATTTAATTCCCCTTTCCTATCTTCCAGCCATTTATAACTTCCCATTTTTCCATTGTACGTCCAGTAGATACGTCCGTCTCCCGGTTCTGTCTTCATTTTAAACCCTTGGTCCATAAAGTCCCAAATAAAACCACCTTGCAAATTTGGACTGTCATAAATAACATCCCAAAGGTCTTTGAAGTTACCATTACTATTCCCCTGGGCATGGGCATACTCACACATGATAAAGGGGCGCTGTTTACCGGACTTGGCATATTCCGTTACTTTCCACATATTGGGATACATCGGACATACAATATCTGTATTCCAGTCCTCCCAAGCCTGTTCGAATTGCACAAAACGACTTGGGTCATATTCTTTCAGACGTTTATATTCATCATGGAATACGATTCCATTACCACATTCATTCCCTAACGACCAGCCTATGACGCACGGATGGTTTTTATCTCTTTCCACCATACGGGTGATACGGTCTACATGAGCCGCATACCATTCGGAACGATAAGCAGGATGCGGAATGGTATCTTTGAAATAAGGAACTGATCCCATTCCGTGGGTTTCAATATTGGCTTCATCTATGATGTAAATGCCATATTGGTCACATAATTTATAAAACAACGGATGATTGGGATAATGACTGGTACGAACAGCGTTCATATTCAGTTGTTTTATCAATTTCAGGTCATTCATCATAATTTCGCGAGTTTGGACGTGCCCCAAGCTGTCATTATGCTCATGACGGTTCACGCCTTTTATATAAGTCGGAACACCATTCACCAATAATCGAGCATTCTTTATTTCTATCTTTCTGAAACCTGTCTTACAGGCAGTAACTGCAAGCTGCTTGTTTTTATCATCCCAAAGTGTGATGACACAATCATAAAGAGATGGCTTTTCAGCATTCCATTTGGATACATTCTTAATGACGCCCGAAAAAGCTAATTGGGTAAATTCATCTTCTATGTCAAATTTCTTTTGTTGTGACAAAACTATTTTGCCGGTTTTATCCGATAATTCCAGTTTGAGTGTTCCTTTTTTTACATTATTACCTGTAAATTCACGCAAATCTACGGTGGCATTGAATATACCATTCTTATATATACTATCCAAACTTGATTTTAAGAAAAAATCCCAAATAGTCAGTTTAGGGTAAGCTTGCAAGAATACATCACGTTCAATCCCGGTCAGTCGCCAAAAATCCTGGTCTTCCATATAGCTGCCATCATGCCAGCGATAAATCTGTACTGCCAGTAAATTTTCTCCTTCTTTCAGATAGTTCGTCACATTAAATTCAGCCGGAGTTTTGGAAGCTTTGGTCATTCCGACTTGCTGCCCGTTCACATAAATGCGGGCATAGCCGCTAATGGAGCCGAAGTGCAGAAATACTTCGCGCTCCTGCCAGTTTCGAGGAACCGTAAATGTGCGCCGATAGGTACCCACAGGATTGTCTACGTCAATATAAGGTGGATTGGATGAAAATACATACTGAATGTTGCGGATTATCGGTTCACCAAATCCTTGGATTTCCCAGTTAGAAGGAACTGTTATTGTATCCCAATTACTGTCGGGTAAATCTATCCGATAAAAATCTTTTATGCTCGCTGCTATAGTAGGGGCATAGATAAACTTCCACACACCATTCAACGAATGTTGCCAAGACGATTTTCGGGGTTTGTCGTTCACTGCATCCTCTGCCTGTTCGTAGAGACGAAAGTCAGCATGTGGTTTCTCTTTATTCCACTCATATTTGACAGGATTTTCCCACTCGTTGTTTTGCGCCTTTGCCGTTTGAGGTAAACCACCAAAGAGACAGGAAAGAAATAATAAGGTAGAAAATAATCTATTTATCATAAGGAAAGGGTTGTGAGGTTTCCACTGAGTAACATCAAGGAGTTAAAAGTCTAACCTCTTAACTCCTTGAAATCAGTAGGAAAATCCCAAAAGTTATTCTTCAGTATACAATAATGTTCCAAATCCCAAATCGCCTGCTTCGGCAGTGCCACGCTCGCCATATCCTTCGGGACGTTCTTTTTCGGCAAAGGCTTGCGAATAGGGCGCGTTCATACCTTTCACCTTGGCATAATGGTTGTAGAGGAGTTCCCATCCCGGACGAGCACGTCCCTTACCGTCGGCGGAAACCTTCTCGTGCCAGCCATATTTAGGGTGATAGTAAGGTTCGAAAGGCATTTCCACATCTTCGGCCGAAGTCAAGTTATACTTAGCCGTATATTCACAGAGGTCGAGAATGATGTGGTCGTTGTAAGCAAAGAGGTCAATGCCCATGTTATAAGCCGTACGGCAGAAGTAAGCGTGCAAGCCTACATTGAGAGTGGCGTGTCCCTGGTCGCGTCCCATCTCCTGGCTCTGTGCCAAATGTCTGCCTTTCACTTTTCCCTCAGGGTCTTCGTGCATTCCTTTCACCGACCATTCGATACACCCCATACCTTTTCCATGGTAGAAAAACTCCAAAGCTTGTCTTATCTTAGCATCATCATCGTTCAGCACACCGATAGAAAGAATGGTGAGCATGGCAGGCAAATCCCAACTCATCCACCCCACAATAGCTGCGGAGTTGAAGTGATTATCTAAAAAATCGTTGCAAATGGGATAGAAAGTTTTATCTATCCATTTCTTGAAGATTTCGAAATCCTCGGTTTTCCAGCCTTCGTAGTCGCGCATCAGTTCAGCGGGAGCAGCAAACTGGTAACCGATAAATCCGGCAGCAAGCAGGCGATGGCTGTCGTCAGGCCACGTTTTATGGTTCACCCCTTTACAAGTTTTAGCCCATCCGTTCAGAATTTTAATAGCCGCTTTCGCATAATCTTCATTTCCCGAAATTTTCCAGCGTAAAGCCAACTGATAAGCGGCACCGGCATCAAAAGCAGCCGTATTGAAGTTTCCGCCTTTTGAGTGGCGCACAATTTCTTCTTGCGGATTTGAGTTATAATTCAGTTGGGCAAATCGGCTGTCGCACAATTTTTGCCAACCACTAATCCAAGGTTCGGCGCCTTCATTCACTTTACGGCGTGCACGGTCAAAATCGGCTTCGGTGTTCACCAGACAAGGGTGCTTGATGGTGTACTCATAATTTTCATTGGGGTTGATTTCGCGTTGCCATGGTTCGGGAGTTCCGTTCTCGAACTCAGCACTACAGCCGGTCAGCAACACAAGTGCCATGCTGCCCACGAAGGTATAAATCAAATTTTTCATATATTCAATATTCATTTTGTTATTCAATCAGTTTCTGAGAAGTCGGCTACCATTATTCGGCTTTTTCAGCTTGAATCAAATCTTTCAGTTCCTGTTCCGATTCGAAGGTCTTCACCCAATCCACATAGATACTGCCAGTTTCGCTGGCTTCATACCATATTTTCCAAAATTGAAGTTCCACCGTGTCGTACTTCGTCAATGCAGTAGGCATATACTGTTGATTCTTGCCGAGGAATTTCTTCGTAAAGTCGGCGTAGAATACTTTGTATTCGCCACAATCTGCCACAGTCATGGCGTTTTTTCCTTTATCGGTATCTTCGCCATATTTACCGGCTACGGTAATGCCGCTTCCACCCCAAATGTCGAGATACCACTCTATGCTTGTTGATGCTTCGAACACATTTTCGGGGAATTTCACTTTAAAGGCCAAGATGGGATAGTTGGTTACGTTGAACCCAAATCCTCCGGTACGACAAATGCGCACAGCCTTGTAAGCCTTATCGTCACCGGGTAATATGCGAAGTACTCCGCCGTTCTCCATCCATTCAAATTCTCGATGATTGAAATTGCCGAATGGTTGCCAGATGTTCTCAATGGTAAATTGGTCGTTCATCAATCCCTCACTCACATTGATACTCATCGTAGCTTTGATAGGTTTACCGTCGCCATAGTCTGCCAAAGCAGTAATCACGGCATTGCCGTAAGCCTTCGCCACAAACCGGCCTTTTTCGTCAATCTCTACAACATCGGGCTTGCTGCTTTCCCATGCGATGTACGACAGCGTAGCGTCTGCCGGCGTTACATTCATCTGCGGAGTATAGGTTTCGCCTAAAGCCAGCTTATCGGTTTCCTTCACGAATTCCATACTTTCGATATAAATAATAGGCTTCACCTTAATCTCAAACACTTTTGTGAAATGTTTGTCGTCAGTAGCGGTGACTTGTATGCGTGCCGTTCCTTCGGCCACACCTTTCACCTCGCCTTTTTCATTGACGGTGGCTTTATCGGGAGTAAGGCTTTTCCAAATCACTCCGGGGTAAGTGGGATCGACCGGAGTAGTCTGCCAAATGAGCGGCAGAGTCGAGGTAACAAACACTTCAAGCTCTTCATTAGTAAGACTGATATCAGTGATGTGAATGATTTCGTTTACCACCTTCACATTGATGGTCGAAGTGGCAGAATAGCCTACAACCGGTTTGGCCGAAATGACCGTATTACCGGCCTTCACTGCAGTGATGCGTCCTTCGGCATCTACGGTAGCCACATCGGGCACAGTCGATTTCCATACCACCTCTTTGTTGAAAGCCTCATCCGGGCCTACGGTATATTTTATCAAAGTATCAGTGCCTATCAGCAGAGGCAGTTCGGGAGTCACCTCAAGGTTGATTTCCTTAACGAGCACTCTCTCTTCTAAAACGGGGGATACATCGTCATCGTTGCACGAAACGGTCACCACCAAGGCACCCGCCAACAGTGTTGCAAATGCACCCTTTTGAAGTATGTTTTTGTATGTCATAATTCGATTACTTTATAAATGAATAATGAATGGATTATTGGTTCCAACCCGGATTTTGTTTCAAGTTGGAGTTCAGCTTGAGTTGGTCAGTGGGCAGCGGCAACAAGTAATGCTTTTCGTGCCAGTTGCGTCCTTTTTCGTGAATAATGCAGCCTTCACCATCTTTGTCTTTAAAAGAAGCATCGGGCCATCTGCTTTCAAAATCAGTATCTTTCCACTTCACACCGGTGAGATTCATCGGCATTTCGTCTTCGGCCGTCTTCCAACGCTTCAGATCATCAATGCGGAAATTCTCATCGAAAAACTCGATGGTACGCTCACGACGAATCTCTGTGCGCATATCCAAATTATTTGCCGTGACAAAGTCGTTAGTCAAGTCAGGCATTTCGGGGTTAATGCGTTTACGTGTCAAGTTCAAGCTGATAGCCAAGTCTTCATCTGATATTTGTCCATCGCGTTCAAACACAGCTTCGGCATAGTTCAGCAGCACCTCGGCATAGCGGATGACGGGGAAGTCGTAAGCTTCCATACCGGTGGGCACTCCGTCACGTTCGCTGCACCACTTGTGGGGAAAGTAGCCCGTACCGGTTTGAGGCATGAAGTTCCTATGCGAGGCATTGGCTATTTCGGCAGCATCGCCGCTCCAATCAATGCGTCCGCCATTTGTACCCCAATAAGTCTGTCCGGGCACCATAAGCTGATTGTTCATGCGGTTGTCGCGATTTTTATATTCATCATCCACTTTCGTGTAATTCCACGTTTGGGGATTGATGGGTAACCCATTGCTTTGCAGATACATATTAGCCATTTTGCGAGTAACGTACAAGGCATTGCCCAAACGCCCTTGTGTAATGTTGAAACCAATAGAATTGATAACAGGGTCGTGGCGGCGGGTAAAGATATACTCTTTATTACCTGTTTTATTGATATTGGCAGGGTTTGACTTTTCATTCTCCAAGATAAAGAGATACTTGTAGGCTTCCGTTCCCAATTCTTGAGGAGCAAAAAGCTCGAATGCTCCGCCCGTCATTACATCATGAGCCGCCTGTGCTGCGGTATTGAGCAAATCTTTTGTACGTTCGGTATTTTGACCGCCATTATGGAATTTCTCCCATGTACCTTCGTAAAGGGCTACACGCGAAAGAAACGCCAAAGCGGCTTCGCTGGAAAGGCGACCTTCATCGCTGCTGCTGATAGCCTTATCAACGGGCAATAGTTTAGCGGCTTCTTTCAAGTCGTCAATGATGAAGTCAGCCACCTCGGTACGCGGATTGCGAACCTTCTGCATCTCAGGAGAGTCGATGTCGAGCGGCGTGCGGGCTATGATAAGGTCACCGTAAGCCTGCAATAACTCGAAGTAACAATAAGCACGGAAGAAACGGGCTTCCCCCACTGAAATGGCAATGTCGGCTTGTTGTTCATACGCATCAGCCTGTTGCAACAAGGTGTTGACTTGGCGAATACGATTGTAATTGTCGGTATAATGCTTGTCGAATGACGGAATACTATTCGTTCCGTTACTATAGATGTTCACCGTGCTTCCGGCAAACAAATCCGAGCGAATATCGGCGTGCTGACTGTCGTCGAGCCATCGAAAGTCGGCCGACCAGCCGTAGAACTGGGTGGCAAAAAGTTTGAAGTGTTCGGGCGACTTCCAATAGTTGGTATCCGCCAATTGCGTCTTGGGCTCAAGGTCTAAACACGACTGCATGGTCATGGCGCAAATGATTCCTAAAATATATACTATTTTTTTCATTGTTATCTTCAATATTAAGAATAAAAACTAGAATGTGGCATTCACACCGAAAGTCACGGTGCGGTTAAATGGATAGCGTTGCTTGTTTTCCACCTTACGGGTGGCTTCGGGATCCCAACCATCGGTGATATACGATTTTTCCCATAAATCGGCGCCCGATACATAAATACGCAAGTTGCTGATGAAACCACTCTTATTCATCCATGCCTTTGGCAATGTGTAACCAAGTACAATCTCTTTGAGACGCAGGTAAGCTCCGTTATCGGCCGACCAGGTAGAGGGAATGTAGTTATAGTTATTGATGTCATTACTGTTTGAATAAGTAGGAAAATGGTTATTGGGAGTTTCAGGACTCCATACATTACCCACCGACTGGTTGGTAGTGTTCAGCCAAATAGCCTTGAAAGGCACTTTCCAAGAGTCGATTTCACGATAGATGGTACGCTTGCCCACACCTTGGAATACGGTATTGAAATCGAATCCTTTCCACTCGCATCCGAAATTAAACGAGAACGAATATTTGGGGTCGTCGGAACCGAGAAATACAAGGTCATCTTGTGTCAGTTTACCGTCTTTGTTCACATCTTCATACATGTGGTCGCCCAAACGCAAGTTGGCAGGCAGGGCGATAGAGTTGCTGCCCACATATTTATCCACGTAATAGTCCAGTTGGTCTTGGTTTTGTACCTTACCCACATAGCGGTAGCCAAATACCGAATTGAGCGGATAGCCATTCACAGCTTCGTTATAACCTGCGTTCACCACGATGTTACCTCCATCAACGAGTTTATTGGTCATATAGGTTAACGTACCGCCAACATGGTAGTTGAAACTGCCTATCTTATCATGCCAAGTCAAACTAACATCGTAACCATTGGCTTCAAACTTACCACTATTCGTACTGGGAGCAGTTCCGCCCAGAACACCGGGATGCAGACGCGAAACCAACATATTGTCGTTTTTCTTTTTAAAGATCTCGAACGTACCCGTAAAGCGATTGTTGAAGAATCCGAAGTCAATACCTAAGTTATAGTTGTAGATACGTTCCCAAGTACGCACGGTGCTCACCAGTCCGGCAGATTCCACATAGGTTCCTTTCGAGTTGCCCAACAAAGCGCCGCTGTTCGATTTGTAGTTGTAAAGTTGGATGCCGTCATAGCGTCCGATACCATTTTGGTTACCTACCTCACCATATGAGGCACGTAGTTTCAGTTCATTCACATAATCACACAAGTTCTCCATGAATTTCTCTTCAGTGATACGCCATCCGGCTGATGCGCCCCAGAAGAAGTTCCAGCGATTCTTGGGCAAGAATTTCGAAGATCCGTCGTAGCGAGCATTCACTTCTACCATATATCTTGACTTATAGTTGTAATTCAAGCGACCGAAATAAGAGAGAATAGCTTCCTCCCAACGGTCTACCTTGTCTATGTAGATTTGTCCTTTACCGTTAAGCGATTCGATTGCCGCTTCCACGTCCATTGCTTTGGTACCGCTATAATCGTAAGCAGCATAGTCATATTGCACACCTCCCATAAGCGATATGTCGTGAGCCTCATCAAATAATTTCTTATAAGTGAGAAAAGCTGATGCCGTGTAATTGTCGGTACGCGCAGAACTTTTAGTATACGATGATTTTTCTTTTGCGGGATAGGGAGAATTCTCATTCAGAATCGGAGTGCCGTCGTATTGATACCAATCAACCGAAAGATATTGTTCGTCACGGGCTGCATTGTTCGTTGAGTAACCCAAAGTGCCTTGAAAATCAAGGCCATCCAATATGTTCACTTTCAAAATCTCGTTCACATTCATAGTGGTCACTACAAGTTTGTTGTCACCTCCCAACTCGGCCGACCAGTTGGGAGTATGAATGCCTCCCCACGCATACGGTTTGCCATCAATGGTCGAAACCGGTAACCCTGGCTGCGGTATGCTACTGCCTAATATACTACCAATCTGTGTAGGAGCCACCTGATGCTGACGACTGGCTGACATATTGCTTTCCAAGCTGATACGGTCGTTTATCTTGAAGCTGTTGAATAAACGTACGTTATAGCGTTCGTTCGAGTTGTTCCCCCATTGCAGCGTCCCTTGGTCATTCAAATAACCAAGCGAGAGGCGGTAGGTCGATTTCTCCGCCCCCCCGCTTATGCTGAGGTTATGTTGGGTAGAAGTAGCGTTCCCCCACAGCACATCAGTCCAGTTCATATCATGAAACACAAAGTCGGCCACACCGCGGAATCCTCCCGGAATGGGATCTTCATCGGGATTATTTCCACCATGCAGATTAATCCAGCTCCCCTTCATCGCTTTAGCCAAACGGGCGTAGCGCACCCAGTTGTCGTCTTCGCCATAGCCGTCATTCAAACGGGCTTGGAGCACACCATCCGTCCATTCGTCCATACTCATCATGCGGGGCTGCAAACCCACAATTTTACGTGTAACCGAACCGCTATATTCTACCTTGGTTCTGCCGGCATCAGGACGTTTGGTAGTTACCAAAATCACACCTCCTGCCGCTTTTGCACCATAAATGGCAGCTGAAGCATCTTTCAGGAAGTTAATGGTTTCGATGTCATCGGCATTGAGTTGAGCCATCTCACTCACACCACTGGCAGGTACACCGTCAATAATCAAGAGAGGTTCTACCTTGTTCTTCGATACAGAACCACGGATTGAGACACCCCATCCCTCTTCACCGGGAGCAGCCGACGAGCGGGTGATGCGTAAACCCGGCACCTGACCTTGCATGGCCGAAAGCGGATTGGATACCGTACCTTTGTCTTTAAAAAGTTTTTGGTCGACCACTGTTACCGAGCCTGTCAACGACTCTTTCTTCATACTGCCGTATCCCACCACTACAACTTCCTGGAGTAGTTCAGAGTCTTCTTTCAATACAATCTTCAAATTGGTTTCATGGCCTTTCACCTGAACTTCTTCCGTTTTGTAACCGATATATGAGATAACCAAAGTTCCTTTGGCATCTTTCAATGAGAAGTTTCCGTCAATGTCAGTCATACAGCCATTGGTGGTACCTTTTACCATAACATTAGCACCGATAACGGGCTCGCCATTGGAATCCACGATTTTACCTTTAATTGTACCAGTCTGCAATACGACTTGCACTTCCCCGGCATCTGCAAAGACAGCCTGCGAGCCACCTGCTATAAGAGCAGAGGCTATCACCGTGGAGAATAGAATCCTTCTCGATGAAAATCTGAAGAGACTTTTTTTCATATACATAAAATTTAAAACTAACATTTATACTATTTATTCTAATATTAGATACACTGTTGGATATATTCACGGATTTCTTTCCGGCTGATAAACAAATGATTTTCTACTGTACGAACAGATAACCCGAGACAAGCGGAAATATCTGCTGACGATTTATGTCTGAAGCGACTCATTACATAAATCTTTCTTCGTTGCGCAGGCAGCCGGAGAACTCTCTTCTGCTCACACACAGATAAATCATTAGCGATTATCTGGCTTTCTACCTCATTAGTAAAGGTAGGAAGCTGATCTAAAAAATAGGATGTAATTTCCTGCATTTTATAATGACGACGCAAATAATCAGTAACCAGATTCCGACAAATAGAGAAGATAAAGTACTTTACTGTTTCCGGTCGCAACATTTGCCTATAATCCATCAAACGTAAAAAGACATCTTGAGACAGATCTTTCGCGTCTTCATCTTTTCTTATTTTATATAAGATATACAAGTAAACAGAACGATGATAATTCTGATAAGAATCAGTAATCAACTGTACGGATGACATATCTATATTTTCCATTGCTTAGATTTTTGTTTATCATTACGTTGGCAAATATAGAGGGTAAATATGAAAACTGATATTCAAAAAGAGAAAGATAAATTCCGTCCTATTGGCGGAGAGCAACAGACTTGCATATGCTCTAATTATCAACTATTTAACTTACAATCTTATAGAGTCTCAAATAATAAATTGAGACTCCAAAGAGGTATTTTTCAATCTAATGTTTGAGGTGAAAGGTCATAGGTATATTATTCTTCATTGGCCTTTCCAATACTTCGAATATATTCATTCGGAGTAATTCCAACAACCTTTTTAAAATAGCGAAAGAAAGAGGTGCGCGAACTAAAACCGCATAATTCAGCCAAGGCTGTCAATGTATATTTGGAGTATTCATCTTTGTCAACTAAACGCTTAAATTCCTCTATGCGATAGTCATTCAAATAGTCATAATAATTTTTATCCAAGTATTGATTGAATAAATAGGATAAAGTATAAGTGGAAACATTCAATATTGCTGCCAAATCGACTATTTTCAGATTTGGATTAACATATAGTCGTTCCCTCTGCATCAGAAGTTCCAGTTCGCCAGTCAAACGCCGGCATTCTTCTTCAGACACATTACTCTTTCTATATTTTTCTTCAATCACCGATTGCTGTTTTGCCTTCGACTGAATTAGGTTGGTCCGTTTCATTCTCCGGCGATAATATATATAAACCAAGGTTATTATCAACATCAATAAAACAGTCATACTCCACATAACAGCATTGAAACGAGGAGCAACAGTCACCATCAGACAAATTTCTGACTTCGGATCATCCACCCGATGAATTCTAAACTGATAATTGCCTGATGATAAGTCATAATACGTTATTTCAGATTGTCCACTCAATAATTGCCAATCGCCATCTATCCCTTCCATCTTAGATTTATAAGACATGTATGTAGGCTCCGAATAAGTGAACCCAGAGAAACGGATTGTCAAATTACGTTGTTCCGCTTCCAGTTTTATTTTATACACGTTATTTTCTCTACTCATCTTAGCATAAACTGATTGCTTTCCATTCACCAATACATCGGTAATAGCAATCGGATAATGCCATTTTGCTTTTCTGCCATTTTGTTCCGAAGTCAGATAAATCAGACCTTTCGAATTACCGAACCACATTGTACCCTCTTCATCTATTACAGGGAAACAGGTTATAAAAATAGAGCTGGGCAAACCATCTACGAAATTATAGGGAACAAAATTATTCTTCTTATCATAACGGTATAAGCCTAAATTAGTACCAATCCACAGCCAACCTTCGTAATCTTCCACAATAAACATCGCATCCTTTCCATCCAATGGAGTACCCGACTGCATTCTCCGAAAATGATTCATCGATAAATCAGATATAAAAACAGCACCTTTATCCGGAAGGAAATAAAGCTCATGATCAGAATCCTCATATACCGTCCGGATTTTATCTTTATGAATAAATCCTTCAGGAAACACATCCGACTTCAAGCTATTGGTCGACGGATCCCAAAGACATAAACCGTTCTCTGTACAAATCCATCCTTTGCGAGTGGAATCAAAACATATATCATATACGTTATCTCCCGGCAATTTTGAATTTTCAGTAGTATAATGCCGGATTTGCTGTCCATCTCTATAACAATAAAGTCCCATAGACGTCGCCATCCACAAATCTCCTTTATCATCCGATTTTATACTGAACACATGTCCTTTCAAAAATGGAGTTAATTTTAGGTCTGCTGTTTCAAAATCGGATAAAGTCAACGTAGAAGGATTGAGTACATATATACCGCCACCATAAGTACCTATGTAATACTTTCCTTCAAAAGCATAAATACACAAGATCATATTGGAACGTAATTCGGGAACCTTAAAACTCTTAAACCGCTGTTCCCTTTCATCTATATAGAAAAGTCCGTTGCGTGAACCTATCAGTTTTTCATCTTTCGAAATGGCTATTGCACGAATTGGCATTCCTTTTGAGTCTAAATAGGGTGGGTAAGCATAAGCAGAAAACAACCCGCTCTGGTATAATGTATAATCCAAACCTAACTGATAAAAACCAATCCAAATCACTCCTTCCCTATCAACCAATAATGCATAGACAGAGTTGGAACGAATCGCCTGTTTATTACCCGACTCATAACAAAAAGAACGAACAATCTTCATGTTGTCCACAGAAACAAAATGTACTCCGTTTCCATCGGTACCTATATATAGTAGGTTCTTTTCATCACTGGAGAGAGACATGATGACATTACAACCCAAGTCGATAATATTTTCTTTAAACCCACCTGTCGAGCTGTCAAAACATAGCAGTCCATGATCCATTGTTCCTAAATAGAGTTTTTTGCCGATTCGTGTCATATTTCTATAAGAGAATCCCTGCTTATATGGATAAGAGGTCATTTCCCGGTTTGAGATATTCATGGAATGTAGTCCGCCTTTAGTAAGAATCCATAAAGTTCCATTTTCATCCAAATTCAGTGCTACGATGAAGTTCTCTGCCGATAAGATATCAGAACTTACTGCTATTCGTTCCAATTGATTATTCCGATAGATAAATAATCCTTTTTCACTGCCTATATACAATCCTCTATCCCGAGTCGGTAAAAGAGCACGAACACCACAATTAATAGTCGCCGGCCTAAAAGGTTCCAGTTTCTCTGTTTCCTTATTAATGATCCATAATCCCATATCATTCCCTACCCATATCTTATTACCGGCCGTCTCTGTTATTACATTCACCCATTTTAGTTTTTCATTATTTCCCAATACAGGATAATGTTTCAAATGGACTCCATCAAAACGTTCAACAGAACTTGCCGTGCCAATCCAGACATAACCTAATGAATCTTTATAAAAAGAACTGACCATCAGGTCGGAAAGTCCGTCTGTTTCGGAAATACTGCGGAAAGAGTAAGAAATCGGATAAATAGGCATACTTATGAGTACCAGACAAAAAGTAATCAAAACCTTCACGATATGTCGTATTAGATTATGCATAGAGGATTCATATTTAACGAAACAATGCAAACCTACATAAAATATCTCGGATTTTATATAGGTTTGCACAAAAAACAAGAAACTTATTTGGCTACCCGTCCGTCCAAAGATAAAGTCTCTGTTACTATTTTATCATTAACGTTCAATATTGATTAGGAATTCTTCTAAAGCTACATTAAACTCTTCCGGCCGTTCCATATTCATCATATGTCCGCAATCCTCTATAACTTTCAGTTTTCCATTAGGTAGATAGTTTAATATTGGGGGATTTTTTGAGAATTTATTATCAGAAGAATGACCTTCTACAATTAAAGCAGGTACAGCAGGGTGACTTTTCTCTAATTTTTCAATGGCATCCAACCCTGCTACTACCCGTACTTCTTTGTGTAGCGGTTGCCATGCATCCCATTCGTCAATCATCTGCCACAAAGGTACACGCATCCGTTCACGTTGGGTTCCTCCGGATTTCATCAATCCTTCAAACCACTCTTTCTTCATCACCTCCACTCCTTTCTTTTTCAGGGCAGCTATTTCTTCATCACGCATCTTTGCTTCTTCTTTAGTCATCGGTTCACTGGGCCCTTTTGATTTCCGGATGTTTCCACTGGCTAGAAAAGCCGATAGCATCCGGTCAGGGAAATACGCTAACATATCGGCAGTAATAAACCCGCCCAAAGAAAGCCCGACAATATGTGCTTTTTGGATGCGTAAAGAGTCCATTAAAGTTACCAGGTCTTCAGCGTGCATAAATTGATAATCTTCTGTTTGGGAAGAAGAAATGCCGTATCCTCTTAAAT
>ERZ791872.1365-NODE-1365-length-15677-cov-3.826143_pt1 | contig 15677 bp, 11 predicted proteins | sample MGYA00510279_ERZ791872 | MGnify/ENA primary metagenome ERZ791872 (study PRJEB30046, sample SAMN00792103) | human gut metagenome | study: EMG produced TPA metagenomics assembly of the A metagenome-wide association study of gut microbiota in type 2... | reverse complement strand
GGTATTATCGGTGCGAACGGTGCGGGAAAATCTACATTCCTCCGCACGATTTACGGGGATTTGGATCCCACTACCGGTACGATTGCCCTGGGCCCCGGCGAACGTCTCTCCGTATTGAGCCAGGATCACTTCAAGTGGGACGCCTTTACCGTAATGGATACCGTAATGATGGGTCATACCGTGTTGTGGGACATAATGAAACAACGCGAAGTGCTGTATGCCAAAGAAGATTTTACAGACGAAGACGGACTGAAAGTTTCCGAACTGGAAGAACGTTTTGCCGAGTTGGACGGATGGAACGCGGAGAGTGACGCGGCCATGCTGTTGAGCGGACTGGGCATTAAGGAAGACAAGCATTATACATTGATGGGTGAGTTGAGCGGTAAGGAAAAGGTACGTGTGATGTTGGCACAAGCCTTGTACGGAAATCCGGACAACCTGCTGTTGGATGAGCCTACCAATGACCTCGATATGGAAACAGTGACCTGGCTCGAAGAATACCTTTCCAACTTCGAACACACCGTGCTCGTAGTGAGCCACGACCGTCACTTCCTCGACTCCGTATGTACGCACACCGTAGACATCGACTACGGAAAAATCAATATGTTTGCCGGTAACTACAGTTTCTGGTACGAATCGAGCCAGTTGGCTCTCCGCCAGCAACAGAACCAGAAGGCGAAGGCTGAAGAGAAGAAGAAGGAACTGGAAGAATTTATCCGCCGTTTCAGTGCCAACGTAGCGAAGAGCAAGCAGACCACAAGCCGTAAGAAGATGCTTGAGAAACTGAACGTAGAAGAAATCAAACCGTCTTCACGCAAGTATCCGGGTATCATCTTCACCCCCGAACGCGAACCGGGTAACCAAATCCTGGAAGTATCGGGACTGAGCAAGAAGACGGAAGAGGGCGTAGTGCTCTTCAACGACGTCAACTTCAACGTAGAGAAAGGCGACAAAATCGTATTCCTTTCACGCAACCCGCGTGCGATGACTGCCTTCTTCGAAATCATCAACGGAAACATGAAGCCGGATGCCGGAACCTTCAACTGGGGCGTGACTATCACCACCGCTTATCTTCCGTTGGACAACACCGACTTCTTCAACACTGACCTGAATCTCGTAGACTGGTTGAGCCAGTTCGGCGAAGGCAACGAAGTTTATATGAAAGGCTTCCTCGGCCGTATGCTGTTCTCAGGCGAAGAAGTGCTGAAGAAAGTAAGCGTACTCTCCGGTGGCGAGAAGATGCGTTGTATGATTGCCCGCATGCAGCTCCGCAACGCTAACTGTCTGATTCTGGATACTCCTACCAACCACTTGGACTTGGAATCTATCCAGGCATTCAACAACAACCTGAAGACGTACAAGGGAAATATCCTCTTCTCTTCCCATGACCACGAATTCATCCAGACCGTTGCCAACCGTATCATCGAACTGACTCCGAACGGTATCATCGACAAGATGATGGAATATGACGAATATATCACGTCCGACCATATCAAGGAATTGAGAGCAAAGATGTACGGCGATAAATAACCACGCTAACGCTTAGCCATAGCTATAAAACTAAGGCGCGAATTACGCGGATAACACGGTTTTTGTTAATCACAAATGATTAGCTACCGTGAAATCCGCGTAATCCGTGCCTGATTTTTTTTATATCTAAGACTCACCCGCACATTGTCGTGTGATATATCCTATACCTCTTTCATCCGTGCCGATTTCCGATAAAAGCCCGTGCGTAAGTTGAAAGAATGTGTTGTTTTGTGCGAAAATCACAACTCCAATCCCTTCTGAACCGGAAGTTGCGGTCGAATTGAATTTTCTTTGCGTTCTTCGGGTGAATATTCCACCACCCAATATTCCGTCACCTTGTTGGAAGTCTTCCGTGAGTGGAAATGGTTGTTTTCCAGTACCGTGGTCAGCATTTGTTTCGTCTGCGCGTTGGACTGTGTGCGCCCGTTCAGGCTCAATACCGACAGCAGATAGGAGGCAGGATACCATTGCGCCAGTATATCGTTCGGCCTGGCGGCACGGAAATAGAAGAAAAGATTTTCCTCTATCGGGTCTTTCTGGCGGAACGCCTCATTGCGGTTGTTGAGAAACGTAATCTCCTCGTTCTCATACCAGTACTGGAATCCCTGCCGGTAGAGCGCATATGCCTGTGCGTATATCCCCTCATGGTTGACGGGCGTATGATAGTCTATGTCCAGTAGCGTGTTGAACGAGATACGCCTGTTCTCGCCGATATCCGGCAGGCAGTGCGGATTGTTGGTACTGGCGATGAACGATGCCCGGCGGATGTACGTATAACTCTGGATATCATAGACCTTGCGCTCGTTCACGACATCTTGCGTGATAAGGCTTTTCAAGTTCTGCATACGCTCCGGGGAGAGCGTGTCAAATTCGTCCAGGTTGATAATCAGGCAAGACGACATTTGCAGCAGATGGGTCGTGTTGTCGGGATTAATCATGCCGTTGCGATAATAATCCTTAAGTTCCGGCGGGAGAAGGTGGCGTATGAAGGTACTCTTTCCTTTTCCCTGTGCGCCGTGGAATAGCATCAACTGGTGGTTCTGCACCTCGTCGTCGATGGCGCACGCCACCATTCCCACGAGCCATCGGCGGAAACTGTCCTCGAAAAAAGCCTGGTCTGCCGCCTTCACAGTTCCCGTCAGCCGGCCGATAAAGTCCGTTTTCCCGTCCCATGCCTTGAGTGAGGTGAAATAATGGACAAACGGGTTGAACGGCTTTGCGTAGTCCGAGTCTACTACAGCTTTCAAGTCAGCCTGAGTACAGTTGATATTCTTTACATGTGCGTTGACATAGAATGTGTTGAGATCCTTTGTGCGAAGCGCGTTGAAAGGCGGCAACTCTGCCAGGGGGGTGTCGGGCGTTGTCTTCCGGAACTCGATTTGTTCTTTCACTACGTTTCTCCTGATTTCGTAGTGTTCGTCCATAAACTTGATGATCTGGCAGATTTTCGGTTCTTTCTCTTCCTCTTCCGCATGGTCGGTCTTTGAGGTGTATTGGTAAGCATTGTGCAGGGGGAGTCCGAGGTCGAAGCCGGGAAGGTCGCCGAAATGGCTGTGTGCCAGGCTGACGGCTTCCTGCTCCGTGATGTGGCGGCGGTAACACTGGTTGCCCAGGCAATAGAAGAAATTGTCGCGGTTGCCCGTCTCGAGACGTTCCTTGCGTCGGGTGTATTCCAACGCCTTGCGGAAGTCAAGCTGCACTTGCAGCTCGATGGGCGACGCGTTCTCCTGTACGGGAAGGAGCGGGGAGCGGTGTTCCGGATTCCTGCGTTTCTTGTTCTTGCACTCTTCCTCGGTGGGGAGAGTCACTCTGACGGTCAGTGGCTTTACGTTTTCCAGCCGTTCGAGGGAGAGGAATGCGTCCGGGTCATGCGACACGAAGAATCCCCGTCCCGGATCGCTTCCGCTTGTATCCACTTTGGTGTTGAGCAGCTTCTCGTATTTGCTGCTTGCCAAGGCGTACATGCGGTGGTGGTAGCGTTCCAGAGTGGGGAAGTCGACAGTTCCCAGCGCATTTAGTTCGGCACGCAAGGCTTCCGCTTCTTTGCCGGTGAGATAGACGAAGATTTTCAGCCCGTGCATGCGGGGGCTGACGAAATCCCCTAACGTGTCGGGACATTCATTCACCAACAGGCGGAATTCCGGGAGCTTTTCCGCCGGCATGTCGTCACAGTCGAGCGTGATGATGTCCTGATACGTGTCAAGACTGTAAGCCAACCTTTCCTTAATGTAGGTAGCCGTGATAGTGTGGTAGGGCAGTTGCTTCTTCATCCGGTCTGCCTTCGCTGTGTCTCCCTCTTCCATGGCTTCCCGAAGTCTCCGGATTCTGTCGCGGTAAACATCTCCCCGGATAAATTCGAACAACTGCCGGATGGTTATCCTTCCCGATACGAGTGATAATCCTCTGTATGTGGTTATTACGATATTTTCCATTTTAATTGTTTATATGAATTTAAGTTGTGTCAATAGTGACACGCTGCAAAGGACGGCTTTTCGTGTGGAATAAAAAAACTGCTTTTTGTACTCAAAAAGCAGTTTTTTAACATTTGGCTCTTAACTACTAATCGTCAAGAAGCGTTCTTTTCAGTCTTTGTATCTCACAATCAATCTCTTCCACGTTTAATGACTCGTCCGAATCATCAGATTTCTTGAAATCGACAGCCAGAAACAACCACTCTGCGAAGAACTTGGGGCCTTTAATCTTAAAGGGTGAGTCATGGTCATAGCAGAGATGGACATAAGGAAGGAGATACTTCTTGCGGTCGCGGGGACTGACTAATATCCTGTTGTTATACAGGTGATTGACGATGTCGAGCGTCTGCGTGATAGACTTGGATACTTGGGGAAACTCCCCTTTTTCGAGTGTCACGGCCTGTTTGTTCTGGTAAACGAAGCCTTCGGAAAAAATGTCTTTTTTCTCATGATTTTAACTGGTTTTTAGGTGTTGTTAAAAAATGTTGTTTTAAAAAGATGCAAAGGTACGTTTTATTTTGTTCCTTTCATTTACTCATTCTGTCTATTTTCTTATATATTTTATTTGATAGAAAAAGCGTGTATTTGAGGTGGAGCCCCTCCACCTCAAATACACGCTTTTTTCCTCTAAAAAAGATAAAACTTTCGCGCCCGCGAGCGCGTACATTATTATAATGTGAGTTTGACATAGTACCCCCTCCGCATGGCTCGGGGATTACTGTATCGAACACACGTTATTATAGGAGAAAAACCACAGCTTGCTTATCTTCCCCAGTGTTATGAATTGCACGGGATCCCGCTATAGCCGCTTTTATTTTCATTATAGCAAATCTTTTTTTCATTATAGCAAATCTTTTTTTCGTTATAGCTAATCCGGATTTCATTATAGCTAATTTTATTTTCGTTATAGCTAACCGGAATCTGACCTGAAGAGATTCACGGCTCATCGAGATACTTCACGATGAGCCGCACCTGTCTTGCGCTGTAAGCGTGGTCGTTTTTACCTTCGCCACCGCTGTACATTGCGTCATACAGTTCCTTGTTGTTTCTGATCCACTCCCTCATCTTCCGCATGGCATACACCAACGGTACATAAGGATTGTACAAATGTGCCAGTTCCGACTTCAAATACGGACGTATGACAAACGGCTCTTCCACCGCCTCTTCTGTTTCTGCTTTCATATCTTCGGGAAATTGATATTATCGTATTCCAAATATACGAAAAATCCCCCGGATAGCCAACTATGTAAGTCAAATAAAATCAATATGAATAAAAGTAAATACACTTTGGATGAAACTGAATGAAAGTAAGACAAAGTAAGCCAATCCGAGACAAAGTACGTCATCTCACCCCACTGTAATATAGTACCTTTGAGGTATCGAAAGAGAAAGAAACAGAGCTCGTTCATCTCTCCCGATACTCATTGCGAAAATCGCAATCTGTAACAAATATTTTTCAATTATTAATTCTCAATTTTTAATTTATCATGGCAATACCATTTAAAAGAATGGGTCGTAAAGACCCGAGAAAGGATGACGGGGTGGTGAAATTTCACCCGCAACTTGTGACACAGGGACAGAGTGTAGACTTGGATAAACTCGCTTACATCATGAAAGACAAGAGTTCCCTTTCACTGGGAGACATCCAGAGTGTGCTGACCAATTTTGTGGAAGCGATGCGCTCGGAACTGTTCGACGGCAAATCCGTCAACATCCGTGACTTCGGTGTATTCAGTCTTTCCGCTACCACACTGGGAGCGGACACGAAGGACAAGTGCACGATGAAAAACATCAAGACGGTGAACATCAACTTCCGTCCTTCGAGCAGTGTCCGTCCCAATCTGACATCTACCCGTGCCGGTGAAAAAATCGAGTTTCTTGATCTCGATGCGCCCAAGACGAAAAACGAGGGTGGCGGAACTCCTGATGAAGGTGGCAATGAGAAGCCCGGTGGCGGTGGCGACGACGGAGAAACTCCGGATCCGGCAGCATAAGCTATTGGCAACCGATAACCGGTTATCAGTAACCGACAACCGGTAGTCGCCGATAATCAAAAACCGGCAATCAGTAATCAACAATCAGCAATAGAAATATCAGCTACACCATGAGAAAGATTGACTTAATCGTGATCCATTGTTCCGCCACCCGTGAAGACCGTTCACTTACGCCGGATGATTTGGAAACGTTGCACCGGCGACACGGATTCAACGGTACGGGCTATCACTACTACATCCGCAAGGATGGCACGGTTCACCTCACCCGTCCGATTGACCGTATCGGCGCGCACGTCCGGGGTTTCAACGCTCACTCGATAGGCATCTGCTATGAAGGCGGACTGGACTGCCGGGGACGCCCGGCAGACACCCGCACACCGGCTCAATGGTCTTCACTGTGGCAACTGGTGAATCTGCTGCTTGAGAAATTCCCCGCCTGCCGGGTGTGCGGTCACCGCGATCTCTCGCCCGACCGCAACGGAAACGGAGAGATTGAACCGGAAGAGTGGATTAAGGCGTGCCCGTGCTTTGAGGTGAAAGACGAGTTCGACAGTCCCGCTGTATAGTTCTTTTTCACGACACAAAGTAGCATTTTTCAATAGTAAAGTTATCGGTATGAGGTAAACGAGTTTTCAGGAAAGTAAACAAGTAAGTTTTCAGGAAATAACAAATCATTTAAAGTAGCAGAAAGGAGGTGTGTAAAGTTATGGCAATGAAGAAATCCCTTTGGGATATGATTTTGAAAGTAGTCATCGCGGTGGCTTCGGCAGTAGCAGGAGTATTAGGTGCTAATGCGATGAATCTGTAAAATCAGAAAATTTTAAAGAAAGAGTTTTGCACATAGGTACCCTGTGCAAAACTTCTTTCCATTTTATCTAGCGATATCATTAAAACCAATAAAAAAAATAGAAACATGAGAAAGATACTTTTTTTTCTTTTAAACTTGTCCGTGTGCAGCATCCTCTATGCAGAGGAAGCAAACCAATATCTATTTAACCGGACACCAGAAATGCTAAAGGTGGAAGCACCCAATGCAGCTTCATTCAATAAATACATTGACAATCCTATTGGTCTGTACAATGGCACACCGGAAGTCAATATTCCTCTTTATACACTAAAAGACGGAGCCATCGAAATACCTATCACCCTGCGTTACAACACTTCCGGTATAAAAGTAAATGAGGAAGCCAGTTGGGTTGGACTAGGTTGGAACCTGAATGTTGGGGGAGTAATCACACGCCAAGCAGTTGGCGGCATTGATCGTCAACCCATTCGTGGGCGTGAAACCTTCAATGCTGACAAAAATTTGAAAGCAATAATGGATATTTATGATCCCGATCATAATCGTAACCCGACGGACTTTATCACTACACCTTGGTCACAAACGATGCGCGAAGCATTTGACTGGTACTTGCGCGAACCTTCTATGCGTCTAGTACTGGATGAAGGCAGATTAAGCCCAGACGTATTCTACTTTTCTTATCCCGGAGGAGCAGGTAAGTTTATCATAGATCAAAGAGATAATAGCCTGTATATCATAGACAGGGAAAGCGATATCAAGATAGAACCTGTGATGGAACAGCATTGTCCGGCAATAAGTATAACGCCAGATGCCAAAGGTATCATGCATTTCAGAATTACATTACCCGATGGAGTCGTACATTATTACGATTATTTCAGCAAGGTTCTGACTTCTTCCGATGCAGATGCCAAACCTCTTTCCGAGACATATGTACTCGTTCAGACGGTATATCCAAATGGACAAACAATACGATATGCATATGACAGCTATGCACATTACAACTTTACTTACAGTGAACAAATACAATCCGGCGACAACCGGACAGCAAGAAGCCTGAGCAGTACAGACAGCAGTATTGGATTACCTGTAGACTTGCAACAATCTTGGGGTAGCCGTTCACTGGTAGATGGAATCGGGCGCGAATTTGTGCTAACAGGTATATCTACTGACAATTACAATGTATCATTTACCCATAGTAGCCGGGAAGATTTGCCCGATGTGAAAAAACTGGATCAGATTATCATATCAGACGGTAAGAAAGTGATTAGAGATATCCGTTTTGAATATAATTACTTTCTTAGTAACGTCGATAATAATGGTTGGACTCTAAGTTTTCGAAGCGATCTTCTTTCACAAAAAAGTACTCCTGAACAATTTATAAAAAGGTTGAAGTTACTATCTGTATATACTTTGACAAAACAAGAAAAACAAGTAGACAAACATTCTTTTTTTTACGAAACTAAAAATCTCCCTCGCAAAGACTCTTATGCAGTGGATTACTGGGGATATTATAATGGACGGACCGGCAACCATTCTTATATTCCCGAAGCATACAACCTTATGTGGAATAAGACTATGGATTATGACAAGATAAAAAATATGCCTTCCCAAAGCGGTGTATCACTCCCCTTCGCACAACGTGGCTACGATTTCGAATATTGCACAGCAGGCATGTTGACTGGTATCCAATACCCAACAGGCAGCTATACAAATTTTGTTTATGAGCCAAATACTTTTGTGGATTATATCATTCCCACTGCCGCACAGACGCAAGATAATACTATTAATTTTAAAAGGCAGATTAGAGACAACAATTCATCGGAGACACCTCCTAATGTCAAAGTATGGTCTCACACTTTTGATAGGGATACATATGTGACCTTAAGTGTACGCGTTTATCGCGGGGATAATAGTTGGGGAAGTGTAAGCGGTCATCAAGCATATATAAGCGGCTCGGTTAGTGCAGACATGAACATGCGCGCCGAATGTCAGGCAATGCAAGCAGATTGGGATAAATATCATATAAACAAAGGATATTCAGTATCGAAGGTGAAAGAAGTGCTTGTCAAAAAAGGAACAGTTTATTTTGTAGTAGAATTTCCTGACGGACTAGGTAACCAAACTGAATACGGCAAAGGCGGAGATATTACAATGGACATATCTTTTAAGGTGGCGATAGAAGACAAAATGGAAAACGAAGGCGCTGGAGTGCGGATTAGAGAACTTGTTGTCTATGACTCTCCAGATAGAAAGCAAGTATTAAAACGAACTAGTTATGAATATATCAATCCAGCTACAAAGAAAAGTAGTGGTATTTTGCAAAAGAAACTTCGTTTTGTAAATTTCTATCCACAAACAATCGATGTAATAGGAATTTCACATCCTACCCCTTGTGACTTTTTACGAATAGATAAAGTAACTTACTCTTCTGATAAGTTTGAAATTGGAAGCGATAATTACATATCTACTCCTTACCAATCATTTGCAGATGTAGGATATACTTGTGTCAAAGAGACTAGGCAAGCGGATGGAGAAAACACAGGGTATACTCTTTATTATTTTCATAATGAAGAGCCCAAGACGGCAGAACACTCTATTTCCTTACATGATCCACTTAATGGGAAAATGAGAAAAGTAGAATATTACCAACAACCGGAAAGGATGATAAAAAGCGAAACATATAATTATATGGCTGAAATCTATCATTATTATTACGGTTTTACTTTCCATGACCGTTTAAACCTGTTTCCGAATATATTCAATGGGACATTATGGACTATGTTAGAGATGAGTGAAACAAGCGAATCCTTTTTCACACGACGATGCAATTACGAAACGGTGTATTCGGAAAGGAAATTTAATCATCGAAGTGTAGAGGGACCGTATTTATATGATCGGCTTGCATTAATCCTACATCCACTGAATGCCTACAACGTGACTTTAAAACAAAAAACTGTGATGCAGGACGGAGTAACTATCCAAGAGGACTACACTTATAATCCTCAAACGCTACAACTGGTAGAAAAACAACAGATATTCCCGGACATGTATGCATTAGTTACCACCTATACATATCCCAACGATGTCAACAAAACTGTATATCACGAGATGACAGAGAAACACATTCTTTCTCCTATCGTTGAAGAGAAGTTCTTCAAGGACGGTTCTTTGATAGCATGCAAATTGCAGGAATACAAAAAAGATAGTAAAACCAGTCTCTTATTGCCATCCAAGATACATTTTTCAGAAATAAGTAGTAATTTACCCAAGGATACGTCTACTTTCTTCGAAGGAGAAATTAATAAAGATATTTACCCTTCAGACAATGTAGAGAATTGCAAACATGATCAGTATGGTAATCCAATCCATGTAGTATTAAACGGGACGGTCAACTATATATATCTATGGGGATATAGAGGACAATATCCCATAGCTGAAATTTCGAACGCCTCTTACGAGGATGTACAAAGAGCACTGAACGGAAAGCTACCAGAATCACTTTCCAGCACTACCAACCCAAATTTTGCAGAACTTGATTTATTACGTGAACAACTTCCCAAAGCACATATCACGACCTACAAGTATGAACCAGGATTAGGCATGACAGAAAAAACTTCTCCGGCAGGACATACAACCTATTATGAATATGATGAACTAGGGCGTCTGATCCGAACCTATGTTAAAGAAAAAGATAATGCAAATGAGCAAGAACAGACACTTAAGATATTTGATTATCATTATCGCGAAAATTGAAACATATAAATATTAAAACATTATGAAAACAAATAACCGTTTACGATTCACTCTGTTTTTAGCAGGAATCCTGCTAGCAACACACCTGCTAAACGCACAATCGAAGGAGCAGAATTACATTACAAGCCGAACGTTTAAAGATAGTATCTGCTCCCAAACGAATATACAGTATTATGACGGCTTGGGGCGACCTTCCGAATTATTACAACTAAATGCATCACCGGAAAACAAACATATGGTTTTTCTTGACGAATATGACGGGTTGGGGCGTGAAACAAAAAAATGGCTTCCGTATTTAGCCATGCCTAATGACATCAATTATGTACCTACCAGTACAATAAAGAATAGTACGCCTACCATATATGGAGATGAAAGGCCATATTCTCTTAATGAATATGAACCATCTCCATTGAATCGCTTCTCCATGCAATATGGCCCCGGAAGCGAATGGCAGTACCGAATGAAAGGCATCAGCAATGAATATCTTGCCAGCCAATCTGCTAATAATTTATATTCGTGCAAATATTACAAAGTAGAGAATTTTCCGAATGATACGATTATGCATCTATCTTGCAAGTCTGTGGATTGCAGAAATATGTTTAATATAACTATTCAAAAAGGGGAAGATAATGAAAGGACACTCAATTTCACCAACGGACGCGGGCAAAATATCTTAACCCGGCAAGTAGCCAGAGACATATTTTACGATACCTATTACGTTTATGACGACTATGGGAATCTGCGTGTAGTACTTCCGCCTGTGGCTTCCGATTCATTGGATGCTACTGTCAATGAACAGGAAACAGTAAACAATATTCTGTCGAAATATGCTTATCTCTACCAATTCGATGCACGCAACCATTGCATAGCAAAGAAACTACCGGGCTGCGAATGGATATATTATGTGTATGATAGTGCCGACCGGTTGATATTTACACAAGACGGTGTGCAACGCAATCGAGGTGAATGGATGTTTACCATCCCGGATATGGAAGGAAGAGTTTGCATGAAAGGAATATGCCGGAATGATTTACGGGTTTGGAATAATCCTCTGAAAACTTCCGTTGTTACCGCCGTGAAAGCCACAGACGGACAACAAGGCTCTGGATACGACGTTACAGGCATCTCTCTATCTTCTCCAGTATTACTGGAGACAGACTATTATGATGATTATTCATTTCTGGACGTTCCTCTTCTCTCATCCCACAAAACGTCTCTTTCCGGTGATAAGCATGTTACAGGATTTAGTTCGCTTTCTTCTGCCATTCCTCATGACCTGCTGACGGGTACTGTATATATGCACTTACATAACGATACAACCGTATCCTGTAATTGTACTGTAAACTATTACGATGCTCTTGAACGTATTGTACAAACAAAAGCCCTTAATCATTTGGGTGGCTACGACTATTCATATCTTTCTTACAATCTGGCTGATGAGCTTCTCGCTGAGAAGCATATCCATCACACTGGTAATAATGAAAAGACGTTGACGGAACAACTCACCCATACATATGACCTGATGGGACGCTTATTAACCACTTCCTATCAACTGGATGACTCCGCCCCATTTCTTTTGACAGACAATAAGTATGATGCGCTGGGACACCTGCAAAAGGATAACCGCAACGGGAATCCATCCCTACAGACTGAATACAGTTATAACATCCGCTCGTGGCTAAAGGAACTATCCAATCCTTTATTCCGGCAGACACTACACTATACTGATGGTATAGGCACTTCCTACTATAGTGGAAATATCAGTAGCATGACCTGGCAGAACGGAACAGGTCAACCGGAACGTGGCTATAAATTCGAATATGACCTTTTAGACCGTCTGACAAACGCTCATTATGGCGAAGGAAGCAAACTGTCGGAAAATTCCGACCACTACACTGAGCAGATTACCGATTATGACAAAATGGGAAATATCCTAGGGTTACTTCGCTATGGGAAGACATCTTCAGCAGGATATGGTCTGGTTGACAACCTATCTTTTGCTTTAGACGGCAATCGGTTGAAGTCAGTAAATGACGCTTCCACAATCCAAGCCTACGGCAACGGCTTTGAATTCAAGGACAATGCAAAGCAGACAGTAGAGTATTCTTACGATGCCAATGGAAATTTAACTAAAGATTTAAACAAGAAAATCACTGATATCCAATATAATTGTTTAAATTTACCGTGTCGCATAGAATTTGAAGATGGTAACATCACTTCTTATCTTTACGCTGCTGACGGCACCAAACTCCGTACAACGCATATAATAGGAAATGACACCACTGTAACAGACTATTGCGACAACGTGATCTATGAAAATGGAATAGCAAAGACGCTATCCGCGGAGACTGGCTACGTATCTCTTACTGACGGCAAGTACCATTATTATCTGAAAGACCATCAGGGAAATAATCGTGTGGTGGTTGATGAAACCGGAAAGGTGGAAGAAAGAAATGACTATTATCCTTTCGGTGGTCTGATGGCTTCATCTTCCGTCTCTGCTCAGCCGTATAAATATAACGGAAAAGAGCTGGACAGGAAGGGGGGACTGGACTGGTACGATTATGGGGCGAGACATTATGATGCAACATTGGGAAGATGGCATGTGGTGGATCCTAAATCTGAAGAAGAACACTCATTAACTCCTTATAATTACTGCAACAATAATCCGGTAAAACTAATCGACCCTGATGGAAGAGCGGCACAAATACCACCTTTCTTTTGGGGGACTGCCAATCCACTGATAACAGCAGGTAGCCGCATGACAATGTTGGGTACAGCAGATAAGGTTGTTAAAGCATTGCCTAAAGAGGAACACCATATTATTCCAAGATCACTAGGTAAAAATGATGTTGTAAAAGCGGCAAGAGAAGGCGGATTCAAACTTGAAGGAAAAGAAAATAAAATGACTGTTGACAAATTTAGCAAAGCAACCGGCAAGGGACAGCATGGAAAACATCCTAAATATACAGAACAGTTAGAAAAGAAATTTGATGATTTTATGGAGAAGAACCCTAACGCCTCACCTGAGCAAAGTGCTAATTTTGTGAGAGGACAAGTTTCTAATGCTAAAAACGCAATAGAGAACAATCCTAATACAAAAATAAACGATTTGGAATTAAAAAGTTTAACTTTGCCAACAGATGGAATAAAAGTTATTAAACCGGTGGAACCAATTAAACCAGTTAAGGTAATTAACCCTTGGGATGCTTAATTTAAATTATAGTATTATGAAATATTTTATAATGGAAGAATCTTTAAATGAAAAGATCATAGGTAGTGATTTTCCTCAAGTATATAAATTCATAAAAGGATATGACGAAGATGCGCCAAATGCTTTATTCAGTTTATATAAATACAGAAATGCTTTTCCCGATTATGTACCAAATCTTGACGGAGTTATGCTAGCTGGCTATGCCAAACTTACAGATTTTATAAGTAACGGATTCAGTAATCGCCTGCGTATTATAAGCCCCAGAGCCAAAGCTATCCTTGAGCAATATAACTTATGCCCTCATCAATTCTATCCGCTCGGATTATATAAGAGGAAGATAAAACATGATTATTTTCTTTTTAAATTTGTTTCTGATTATTCCGATTTTGTAGATTATGAAAAAACCTCATTTCAGGAATATGACATAATTAGCAATTACAAGTCCGATTCTTTTTTTGTTCATTCAAAAAAAGATTTCTGGGAGAAAAGAAATGCCATAGAAGTTGAAAAAGGTGTTTCCTGGGGCATATGGGGTAACAACATTGTCATGAATAAAGCCTTCGACCATAAATTAGATTTCTTTGTCATTAGCATACTTGATGCCAATACTTATGTAAGTGAACGATTAAAAAACGCAATCGAAACTGCCGGTTTAACAGGATGGGAGTTTACACCTGCTACTAACCTGATAGTTGAGGATTGATATTATCTGATGTAAATACAACAACTGCTCTAACATAAAGCGTAACACTTATATGTCAGGGCAGTTGTTTCATGTCTAACAAATCAACCTATCTGGAAGCAATATCTCCAAGTACATACACAGCAGAAATTCATGATTTCCCAAACTTCTCTTCAATCTCCTTCAGATATTCCTCTTTCTTCTTCTTGAATTTATCCGAAAGCGGATTGTAATGACAGATAGACACATGATTCAAACGAATTTCATCTGTCTTTTGACGTTGCAGTTCCAGTTGTTCCTCTTCAGAAACACGACGAACATGAGTCCCCTTGAATAAGCTATACTTTGACGTGTTTCTTAGTTCATGGACAAACATCTTCTTCATGCGCCGAATCACTTGCATTTCTCTCCACGAATAAGGTTTACTTCTTCCTTCATTCACGAAATAACAATTCAACTTGTTTTCCAACTCACGCAAACAACACAAACGGGAAGAAACACTAAAAGGATTTTCAGCCGGAAGTTCCAGTCTGAAGAATTCCACCCGTCCCCAAAATACAAGGTCATCCTTTGCAAACTTGCAAGAAGAGCAAGGGCGGGGCAAATCACCTCGAAGCAAAGAAGACAATGATTTTATAATCCGCGTGAGAATCTCCTGTTCCACACACGAATAAGGTTGTTCCACCTGACGGAAGAAATGTCCATAAGTACTTGCCAGCATTTCTTCTACATTTGATAAACGGCGCAAGCGCCCCCCTTTACTAAGGGAACGTCCGATCAACGGACAAACTACGTAGTCTTTTTCCATAACAGACATATTAAAATTAAATTACACAGTATCTATTTCTCCGTATAAAGGTTCTAAAGTCGAGTCGGAAAGACATGTATGATTCGCCCTCTCCTGTAACATTGGTAACAATGCATGAAAAAAGAGCATTAATGGCTGATTCTTTTCTTTGCTTTTGTACGGAACATAAGAAAATATTTTCGCACCTTTGCAGCCGGAATAAAGGAAAGTACACAAAACCATGTCTGATTTCGAGAAAAGAGGCAGACGAAAAACAAATACTTCACAAGTTAAATTCAAAAAAAAGTTTTCCGTTTTGGAAAACTTTCTGTATCAGCGAGAAAGAAAAGTTTCCCGAAATTTAATGTTAAAAGCTAACCGGGGTATTGGATTATCTTCTATCTTTGTATCCGGTTTCGGAGCTAAAAGAGGTTTAGTCAATGA
>ERZ791872.1360-NODE-1360-length-15723-cov-8.026423_pt1 | contig 15723 bp, 15 predicted proteins | sample MGYA00510279_ERZ791872 | MGnify/ENA primary metagenome ERZ791872 (study PRJEB30046, sample SAMN00792103) | human gut metagenome | study: EMG produced TPA metagenomics assembly of the A metagenome-wide association study of gut microbiota in type 2... | reverse complement strand
ACCCTGTCTGCAAACCAGCCCTCCAAACCGGTGGGGGTACTTATCGCGGACCAAAGAATGCTTTTAGAAGTTGCATTCAAGAGGTATTCCCGATGAATCTTTTGTCTTTCCATAGTTCATATTTGCTTTTTATTGCGGCGGCAAGATAGAGACTTTTTTCTAATTACGGAAAAGAAAGCATCATTTTTATTCAGTATAGTGCTATCAATAGTGCTGTATATAGTTATCGAAGCTATCTGACGGTAACAAAGCCAGCTTCCGTTTCAGTCGTTGCTTGGCTTTTACTACCGATGAAGTAGTAACATTGAAAAGTAGTGCAATCGCTTTATTATTCAGGTGGGCACGCACTAAATAGCACAGTTTTAATTCCTGAGCGGTAAGCTGACGCTCTCCCAAGTCTGCCAAGAAGCCACTCCCGTAAAGCATATCAAGCAAGGCAAAGAGATTCTGCCATTCCCGTTCACTCCTTATAATACCGTAAGCCGGAGTTGTGTGCAGCCTCAACAACTGAGACATTGCCTGTAGTTGCGAAGCAGAACAATCCATAGCCGCCGATACAGAACGAAGTTCCTTTACTTCTTTCGCCAGCTGTTTGTTTCTAAACAATAAACATGCATTCCATTCGTTCTGAGACTGAATTGTATTTTCCTGAACTTGCTTGTTCATACTATTCATAATTATTGCCATTTTACTTTATTTTCTTCACCTCTCTACGCATTTCTTCTATAGCTGTTGAATAAATCTTCGGGGCTTTTGCAAGAACAATCTGTTTCATCTCTTCCAATTTATCCGGCTGCCTAAAATCCGGTTCAGCATACAACTTTGCCAGCAGATAATAGGGGTAAATCCGTCCCGGCAGACGATAAGTTGATCGTATCAACCATCTTTCCGCCGCCAGATAATCTCCCGTTTGTTGGTGATTTTTGCCTATAATATTCAGTATCATCGGATCACTACTATATTTCATAGCCTCCATCAGAATACGGATAGACTCTTCCGGTTTCTGTTGTTTATGCAAGATATGACCATACTCAAACAAAAATGCAGCGCGTTTCTTGAGTAAAGGATAAAGTAATCGATATTCTTTTTCTACCGAACCATACGCAGCAGCGTTATAAAATATCCGTGCATTCATCCAATTCCTGCATGCTTGCTCCATACATAAATCATTCTTTAGACGAGTTGCTCCAATTCCCCCTGCCAATATCACCAATCCCATCCACTCCCAACGGTAATTTCTCAGAATGCAAGCTAAAAGTAAACATACTGCCGTCACTACAAACACTGGCAATTGCAGCGGATAGGAAGAAAATGAAAAGATCATTAAGGAGAATACAGCGCCACAGATACCGAAACGCTTGTTCCTGATTCCTATATACAGGCAGAACAATACAACTGCCAACAGGCAAAGCGTCAAAGGTCCCCCCAGCTCTACCGCAGTCTGTAAATACTCATTAAAGGCATATTCAGGGCTACCTGCTACACGTTCTTCCCATAATTCATAATCCCCTGTCGCGAAATAAGCTTCTTGCGCATCGCCATAAGCAGCCGCAAAACCTCCCATGCCATACCCCAGCAAAGGTTGCTCCGCCACAGCCCGACATGCAATTCTCCACATAAACAGTCGTCCACGGGCAGAATCAGGTTTCAGTGCAAACATTAGCCAACCAGCCAGTACCCCCACACACACTCCCCCAAATGCCGATACAACAACCAACCTTCTGTATTGCTGCCATGCTTTTTTCAGTTTAATTCCCCAATCTGCATAACAAGCATATACCCACAAGCAGGAAACGCCTCCCGCCAACCAAGCCGAGCGACTCATTCCAGCCGGCAGGACACAAAGTATAAGCAAACCCGCCCCACCTGCAAATACACGATCCATCTTCCCATCGCCAATTAAATATTGGTGTAAGCAAACGGGAAGCACCATCGCCAAATATCCCGAATAAGGACCAGGGTTAAAGAAAGATCCTGTCATGGCATATAATGAATGTCCGGAATCTGAAAAACCATAGAGTTGACATATTCCCCGGACAGCTTCCATACTCCCCCAAAAGATTAACGCCCACGACACAATATCAGGAAACTCCCCACCTTTCTTATCCACCCATACAGCAAGCAGTAAGCAACCTGCCGCCACCAATACCCTTTTATCAAAAGCAAGCCATTGCCCAATAACCTCTCCGGAAGGAAGTTCCGGATTCTCCACACACACTAGAGATAGCAAAATAAGACAAGCCATCCCTTTCAAACCGACTGCCAATATTGTTCGTATACACCTCATTTTATTTTCTTAAAAGCTCTGTCCCATCTCACTGCATCCGTACTTCTGTCTATCGACTTCCAGATACGCCAAGCCCTGCCCACAATAAAAGGCTCCGGCAACAATCCCCAGTAACGGGAATCCAGTGAATTTTCTATTTTATCACCCGAAACAAAATAATAGTTCTCACGGAACTGATACTGATATATGATACTGTCGCCCAATAAAACCGTATCTTCACGTACCATCAACTTTTTGTCCTGTTCCCACTCTATCACATTTCTGTAAAGCACTTTAGTCAAAGGCGTCATTTTTATCATACTTCCTTTGGCAGGGATATAGAAAGGGCCGAATTCTCCTATATTCCAATCAAGCAATTTACTTTTAGGATAACTTCTCACAGCAATTCTCCACTCCTTTACTTTCCCCGATTCGAACACGCTTTGCAAGAAATCCTGCCCTTCTACATTTCCCAGCGGTTGCGTACAGTTACGTACGAGGTAATGAGCATCCCTGATTTCCAATGTATCTCCTGGCAGTGCCACACAACGCTTCACATAATATACCATCGCATCCAAAGCTATGCTATCCCGCCGTTTGGAATAAGGATAATTAAATACCAACACATCATTCCTCTTAAATTTTCTCCAACCCGGCATACGATAAATATCAACTTTCTTCCCTTCCAACGATGCAATCACATTAAATAGCCTCGCCCCTTTTGAACATTTTTCTACCAGAATATAATCTCCACCCAGAAGAGTCGGCTCCATTGAATCAGAAGGTATTTTAAAAGAGGTTACAAAAAACAACTGTAACGCTAAAAATACGATAATGGCAATACAGACGCCAAAAGCAATATTTACGATTCTGTTACAGCATTTGCCAATCAACTTCTTTACATCTACCACCATACCTGTCTGTCATTTTCGTAAGTGAAGATGCGTTCCTCTTTACCTTTCGTCCTGTTTTTGAGTAAATACAAGGCATTGCCGGGAACATTCTCATAAACCAGCTCTCCACTTTCAGTCGTCATTATTCCCAATGAATGCCAGTCGCCCTTATCACAGTAGAATAGTTCGTACACCTCACCGATTACAATAAAGTTATCATCATTGCGCGGATAGTATACCAATTTATCCAAACGACATGGTTGCTCCAAGTCAAGACCGACCCAATAATCCTTTTGTTGAGGATCAGCTATCGACATTAAGTCATGATCAAAAGCACGTTTTTGCGAAGGAGGACTCAAGCCTTCCCCCATAGCTCTCCCTTTTATCTCTTTCTCATTACAAAAGAAAGCAAGCTCCGCCAATGCGCTCTTAGAAACTTTAGAAGAAACGTAGCGAACATAGCGGTAAGATTTCGTGGTTTGCAATTTTACTTCATTACAATAAACCGGAAAATCGCAAATTGTATGCAGCAGATCAGCATTACGGAAATCACTATCATTACTCGCTTCAAAACGCCCGCCAATCAATTCATACCATCGGTTTGTCCAATTTGTCAACAGTATGTATTTGCGGTTCAGCCGCATCGTCCGCTTTTGTTTCGAGGGAATAAGTTTCTTCACAGCTCCTCCTTTTCGTAATATGAAAGGAGCATCCAGCACTTCGGTCTTATCCTTTTTCACCACAACAGGTAAGTAAACGATAGAAGCTCCAAGATTACGGAAGACACAATTCCCCTTACGGATTTTACTTCTCACGATAGTCTTCCAGTCTTCACCGGTTTTGAAAGTACAAAGTTCCGCATATTCCGCCGTACTATTAACCTGAATTACAACACTGTCCGTCAAGCCATACTCTGCCGAGACATCCATCACCGAATAATCTCGATCTTCTTCTCTGAAATAATTCTGTCGATAGACTTTTGCAGCCCGTTTCAGAGAATCTACCCGATATGAATAATTCGAATCCGGCAGAGCCAACGGTTTGAAAAATGAGGAATCAATCCACGTGGCCGGACGGGGTATGGAATCTCCCTCATACAAAGTATATGTTTTTCCGTCTGTTCCCATCAGCACAATCCAAGAATGCCCATTTTTACTATAGTTAGCCCATCTTTCAACACAATCATAAGCTATCGGAATCCCCAACGCCCTCATAACGTTTCCTGTTACTATGCAACGCTGCTCACAACGGGAAAATCTCGCATCTCGCATTGTCAGAACATCCAGTAAATACGGACATTTTGATGAAGCCGAACGGAGTTCTTTATCTACAGCCCTTGCAAGTAAGGCAAAAGCCTGTTTCATATCTGTTACCCCACGAATGCATCCGGCATAGTCTTGTATCAGACTATCCCGCCAGTGCTCAACCAACTGTTCGTCACTAACCCGGTAAGGCAGAATGTACCGGCAAAACATTTCAAAGCTTACCTCTTTGTACCAAGGGGCAGTCTCCCAAACCTGAAATGCCCTGTCTATGTCTTCAATAAGATAAGAACTTTCAATCACTTCAAGATCATAAGACTTCACAAAGTCTTCATCTGAATATCTCACAGAAGTTTCTTTCCAAAGACTATCCAAGAAATCACGACTAAAAGGTTTTAACCGCATTCTCAACTTCTGTTTATAGAAATCCGTTGCCGATCCTTGATTAGAAAAATGCCCTACCATATTTTCAATCAAAAAACAGGCGGCTTCATATCTTAATGAATCATTCTGATAATATAACAGTACCTTTTCCAACTCATTACAGTTGTTTCCTGATTTTTTTAATGCATAATTAACACCTTGAGAGACACCATTCAAGTGACTATTGCAGGAAACAATTACAAAAAAAAGAGAAATAAATGCTATATAATTTGATATGCGGTTCATTGTTTACACAAATTTATTATGAATATATTTTATTCTATTCTACATACCCCATTATCCGTAAATGAAGTGGTGAATTAGGAACATTACAATAAACAGCAATTGTTTTCTCAAAAGCACCTGGAGCATCAGCCTCATATATAACATTTAACATCCAAGTATCACCTGGATTTGTGGATTCATGAGTAAATCTCACATCTAGACAGTCACAAGAAGGCACAACATCTTCTACACTCAACAGATTATGGCCTAAATTCTTCAACACAAAAGTCAATTCCTGCTTATTTTTTCTCTTAAAGTTTCCCAGATTAACAACACTTTGATCAAACTGAACTTGCGTTTGTGCTCTCTTTTCATTATAATCTAAACTCTTACTACAGATAATCTTTTCATAAAGCTTTTTTATATTAGGATTATGAATAGGATTACCTATGATTACAACTTTATTATCTCTATCTAATAAAAAACTTCGAAATGAGTCATCAATTGGAAAATGATTTAATAAATTCAAGCTATCTTGAATATCAAAAAAGACAGGATAGTTAAATGCATTCTTTTTCAAAAGATGCCTAATGTTACGTTTATTAGAAGAATGAAAGACTAAAAGTATACATACAGTATTGGGATTTTCTATATTCATTTTCTCAACAAATAGTTTCCATTCCTTCAATTGAAGCTTACAACTCATGCATCCTATAGAATCGACATACATCATTATAGTATATTTATATCCCGTTTTATCAAAAGCCGTGCTATCTCCATTCAAATTAGTCAATAGCATATTTGATGGATACCGAATCTGCTTATTTTCCCATTCTAACACCGTACGAGCCAAACGCTGATGTTTAGACTCCTTACAAGCGATAAAATTAGATATAACCAGTAATACTAAAAATAATCTCCATATACCCAAATTATATTTCTTCATCTCCAAATCTAATAATACCATACTTAATACATTATAAAATATACATATATGATTTTCTCAAGGAAGCGATACTCTATTTCAGATTTGCCACTAATAATTCATAATCTTCAACAAGCCCTATCGCATACATTATACTATCGTCGGCAGAAACACACAATGTCGTCAAGTCAGTATTACATGTATATATTTTCAGCAAATTCCCATTCCAATCATATACGCGAATTACATTTCCTGCAAAAGCAGATAGACCTGATTCTCTAGTTGACTTTCCTGATAGCAATGCATAAACATACCTATCCGTTACTGCAACATCAATAAAACCTAATATATTACTCCTGCTCATAGCTGAAGCATAAGAGTTATTACCTAATTCCGGTTTATATGTCGGATAGCAATCAACATGCGATTTCAACAACTCAATATTAGCAAGGGAAAGTTTGTAAAATGATATAATCGGTGACATAAAAATAGCATGAACCAAATAATCCCCTTTAGGTGATGTAACTATTTTCCCTTGATACGCCATAGCTCTCGCCAATTCCGGAACACTTCTTTCTGCTTCATCTCTATATGGTTGCTCTCCTATCGTATCTACAGCAATCCCTTTTATGTCCAAAATATGAAACAATCCCTTTTCATAAGGACCTATTCCAACGAATGTATTGAAAGCAGTCGGAACAAGCCTATAATGTATAGACCCATAGCGAACATTCTTATTTAATAGAATTTTATCTTTCAAAAATATTATATCATTAGAAGTTCTCAATCTACGATCATAAAAACCATAGTTATTATTTATATGATAGAAATTATCAAAATGTAGAAACTCTCCAGGGCCTTGTCCTATCTGACCAACATCCTTAGATGTTAGTTTATTCAAGTTTACCCAATGAAATAAGGAGTCAGACTGACGATCTGATATCAACAAATTTGAGTCAACTAGCAACATTTCAGTAGCCTTTCCAATCATGAGACTATCAACAAACAAAGTTTTAAACTCTAACTTTGTTTCCTTTACTTCAGTTTTTACCTTATCTGAACATGACATAAAAGCACTTAATAGTGCTAATAGAAGAAGTAGTCCTGCTTTCATTTTTCTTTATTATTTAAAAAGTCTGTTTAATTTTTCCTCATAAAGATTCAACACTTTAATTCAAAATTACTTTTATAATCATTCACTATTTCTATTCGTTTAGTGTTCCATGATCTCACTTAAGAAAAATAGAAAACAATATAAAATTAACCTTCTACAAATGAAGAAAAATCAAACAGACTTCAAATAAACATCAAAAATAAGTTATGCGTAATAAACCTATTTCTAATATTCAAATTTATCAATACTGTCTAATGCCATCAATATCTTCTATGCCTTGACCATTACAGACATAAGGAGCGTCGATGCAAAAAGCGATCCAAATTTCTGGCTTCGCCAATGCTTCTACATTACTTAATGCCAAATCAGACATTGATTCAGACTTCTGGTTTGTATAAACACCATATCCTGCTATTGTTATAAATGCAGCGACAAGGGTTATTTTCATTATTTTTTCATTTCCATGTTGTTTTTTAAGGAATATATTTTTCATTAAATCAAAACACATTAATTGTGTTAGTCAATAGATAAGAATGTTACCACTCCACAAGAACAATAGGTCCATATTACATATCATAACAATCAAACCTCACATTTCAATTTTTCAAATTTAATACGTATCTTTGCCAAAACCTCCTTCTTTAGTGGGTTATAAAACGGGTAGTTTGCATGTCCCTAAATCAAGCATTTACTACCCGTTTCTTTTTACTATAATATCTTAACCTCATTTCATACAAAACTCAATCACTGGCTCATCTTTATTTACATCCGTAGTTATAATAACACCACGTTGTTCATCTATAGTTATTCCATAGATGTAGTGTCCCAACACATACTTACATAACGGTTCGCCCGCCAAACTAAAGACATAGATATATTGCCCACCATCCGGTAAATTAATACCACTACGTGCACTTTGCGCTATTTCTTTAAACGAACGTCCATGGAAAACAGCGTAAATAGCATTATCCGTCACTTGCACATCACTAAAGCCCATTATACCTGTTGGAATGCCATAGCCTTGTGATACTTTAAAATCAGGTTCACCACACGGACCAACACGTACAATATGCGTACTGTCTTTCAGATTATAGATTTCGAGAACTTCACCCAATTGAGTAACTGCCGCCAGCACTCCATTGCGAGGATTGTAATCAATAAAGCTACGCCATGCCTGCGCCAAAGCGGGACAGGCATTATTTAAAGCATCCTCATTAGTAGTAGGTATGGTCCCCGTCTTACGGTGCAGTTTACCCTGCCGATTCACCCAACAGAAACGACTATCCCCTGAATAATCGGGAATAATAAAGGTGGAATCATCATACTGAACAAAGTCTAATGCCCGAAGAATTTCCTTATCCAGGCTCACTACTTCTGTACGAAGCAGCGAGTCGCCGGATAAAGTAAAGCTCAACCGGGTTAATTTAGATTTTCCCGCATCAAGCATCCACAAAAACTGCCCATTCCATCGGAAATTTTCAGCAGAAAGTATTTCTTCCGGAGCATCTCCCCGCTTGCCAAAAGAGGTCAGGTATTGGAAATCCGGATAACGGAAAGCATGAAAGAAGTATTCTGTGGCATGCAAATCCATCACTACAACTTTATCACCCTGCACATGTACCCGGAAAGGATAGCGGAATAGAATACTATCCTGCGGAATCACCCTCGCCTTCAGTTCAATAGTTCGCGGAAAGTCCACATAAGCGACATTTGTCTTCTGCACTTCTTGCCGGCAAGAAGAAAGCGAAAAAGAGAACAAGCTAATGAGGCAGGCTATAATAAACAAGCACATGAGCAACTTCAGTATTATTAAAGGGACAAACTATAGAACCTGAACCTATACAATCTCCGCCATCTGCTGCTTCGCCGGCAGCCAAAGCTTCCACATTATCTAATAATAGAGTGTCCAAATTCTCAGGTTGCCGACTTTTACTATATCCTAAGGCCACAACAACCAAGATCATAGCAATTCCGATAAATTTCATTTTGTTTCTCATAGTTCCTTTACATTTTATATTGTTTAATGCAAGTAAAGGTAGGAAACGTTGCATAGAAGAAGGTGGAAATTTTATCGTTTTCTTTCCCACCATGCCGTGACAAAAATATCACGCCTTATTTTCAGGCAATTATCCTTTCGCGTGTTCTTGTTTAGGGATTACCATCTGGCATGCCTTCTTTCCCGGAAGCGATAGAAAATCCACCTTATTATCAAATAACTCCCGTAAATTCCGAATTGCATTCCGGCGTCGCTCTCCTAAACCGGCACTATCCAAAGACCAACCACACACCTTGGCTATCTCATCGTACGTAAGAAAGTGGTCAGGAGCCGTCAGAAAAGCATAAAGCAACTTACTATTCTGTAAAGAACAAGGTTTCTCAATACCCTGGCAGGTCAATGTATGCTTTAGTATATTAAAAACATATTCTCCAATCTGATAGGTATCCTGAACCGATGTACCGGTAGCTCTCCTTTTTCGCAGTTTCAGTATCATAAACCAGACTAGTAAACTAAAAAACAGAATAAGCCAAACACAAGATAACAGGAAAACCCAAGTGGAGGTCCAATCAACACTTTGCCAAAAAGCGGGTAACAGGTATGCTGTCAGCACCGTGGTATACATGCAGTCCAAATAATAAGTCCCCAGTTCATTTTGCGGGAAACAAATAGTGCTATCTCCCAAGTATGATTCTTGTGCGGCATCTTCTCCCAACGGGGTTCTCTTCAAAAATAAAGTTGACGAAACACCATTTTGACTATTTTTTATTCTTTCTTGCCAATTATCGTAAATCCGTTCCAAGGGAAAACTATCTAAAGAAAACAAAACGTCAACCTTGGCGCCCATCACCTCCAATGAATACAAAGCTTGAGTCTCTTTCACAGAATCAATCATCACTTCAAACATTCCTTTTTCGGTAACAGACAGCCTTTTAGTATGTTTCTTCTCTCCAAAGAACCTCGAATAAGGAATCTTCATTCTTTCCCCTGTCCAATTCCAGCTCCACCGCCTCGCATAAATTCTCCTTTGCAACTTCTTTCACAGCTGCCTTCCCTTGCCTGGCACTGTGGCATACAGCTACGCACCACAACAATGCCATACAAGCCAAAGCGGCAATCCATCCACATAGTATCGACCTATACAGTTTTTTATTCATCGCCATTTCTATCAAGTTTACTTCTGCTACAAAATTAACAAATAACATCAATTACATCCAACGATGTATACTTTTAATCTAATAAATTATGCACTTGCTTTTTCTGTTATAAACTAAACTTATCCTCCACCCTTGCATGAGTGCACTTCGTATCGCTACTTGAAACACGGCGTATCAATATGCTAAACAAAATATTTTGGATCATCAGAATAAAGTATTTTACAGACAAAAAAACAAATAGTCGGCTCTATGAACTAACTATTTAGTCCACAGTAACGGATCTACATATTCTGCAAGTCAGTTCTATATGTCCTGCGCATTGGATATATAGATCCTACATATTACTTGTTTTTTCTGTCGTAGAATAATTGTGCGCATTACCATTTATACGCCAAGTTACTATTTACATGCTACATAGAAAAAAAACGCAAAAATTTTGGCAGTTTCAAAAAAAGCTGTATCTTTGCACCCGCAAACAGGAAATGATGGCGGGATAGCTCAGCTGGTTAGAGCGCATGATTCATAATCATGAGGTCCCCGGTTCAATCCCGGGTCCCGCTACAAGATTAAGATTTAGACTGTTAGGAGGCTTCCACTCTTGGCGGTCTTTTTTGTTTTTTACCCTCGGTTTGCGCTATGGTTTACAAGGATCAACGTAAAAACGGATGGATCAATGTAAAAGCCAGCCTCAAATTTAATGTAGCAAGGTTCAACAGATTACCCTTCCACACCTCTGCATCCCCTCTATTCATCCGCCTTATCGGGTGGAAAGGTATAATCTACGTATTTTCCACAACATAACAGATAAGCATTTTCCTATTACAATACGTCATATACTACGCCAATTATAGAATACATTATATTGTTTTGCATAAGGCTTGACATTGCTTTACATAAAGCATGTCAATCGTTTGATTATAGTCAGTAAGTTGTTTGATTATAATCCGCAAGCTTACTGACTATAGTCAGTAGACTTACTGAAGGTAGTCAACATCAAATAATTCCTATAGCAAAACGAATGAATACTATATCCACATATTGCCTTTACCGCACCCGTTTTTACCCCTTCCAGCCGTTAAGGCCGATGAATAGAGGGATGCAGGACAGCCATTCATTCGAAAAGTTCATAGCTATTGCTGGAAAATTAAAGGTTACATACTGAAAAAGCACCTCCATTTTTGATGCCATAAAGCTTTTTACCTATCTTTGCAATGATCGAAAAAGAAACCAAACTCGTTCAACACGTCATATATAAAGCCTTTAAAGGCAAGACAAGAATACAAACTTTTTTCTATATGCAATAGAGTTATGCGCGAGGGATTATTTGTTATCAGCCGTGGCATCGGCCAAGTGATGTTCCAAAACAATGCATTTTCAGGTATATTAATGCTATCAGGAATTCTGTACAGTTCCTGGCAATTGGCTTTATTAGCTATTATTGGCAATATAATAAGTACTGCAACTGCCTGGATTTGCAGCTACAGCCGTGAGGATATAAAAAATGGACTATACGGATTCAATGGTACTTTAGTAGGTATCGCCATCGGAGTATTTATAGAGATAACATGGCTATCAATGTTGCTTCTGCTAATAACTTCCGCCCTATCCACCTGGATCACTTATCTCTTCAGCCTTCAGCATCGTTTATCCGGATATACGGCTCCCTTTATTTTGTCTGTATGGATATTACTGATTGGATGTCACTGGATATTTCCTTCATTATTATTATCCACCCCACCTCTTGGGGCAGAGCCATCCTCTGATTTCCTCCGCGCTTTCTGTTTGAATATAGGTCAAGTAATGTTTCAGGGGAATAGTATATCAGGATTATTCTTTCTGATTGCCATTGCAGTTAATTCCCGCATCAATGCTTTCTATACTGCTTTAGGTTCCATCCTTCCAATAGTTGTGGCTGTGCTAAGCGGTATGGATCATGCCATACTAAATGCCGGATTGATCGGTTATAACGGTGTATTGTGCGCCATTGCTTTGGGTGATAAAACAATACGTTCCGGAGCATGGTGTGTATGTTCCATCCTTATATCCATTTTATTACAATGGCTGGGTATGCATTGGGGAATTACAACCCTGACTGCCCCTTTTGTCATTTCCGTATGGATAACCATTATATTAAAGAGAAGCCTGGAGAAAACTGTATAGTATATCTTAAAAAAGGAAGAAGGACACCAAAGTTAATGGTATCCTTCCTTCTATCAATCAATCATAGTCATACAAAAACTATTTCAACTTTAAATTACTTCTTACAGCCGCAGCAGCGGGCTCACTCGGTGCAACGGATTTCCGGGTGCAATAATCAAATTCGGCTGATTTATCACCGCTGAATGACTTCCATTTCAGTTTCAACTTAACAGTTTTACCCTCCGTATCAGGCAATTCATCCAACTTAAAGGCAACCAAGCCATCATCCGGATTTCCATACGTATCACCATACGCATTATGCCGGAACTCCACTTCATAAGGATTATCCGGATTTTGTCCTAACAATAAGTTTACAAAATGTTTCTGCGAACCTCCCCATACAGTTCTAAAACGGAGTGTCAGATAGCCATCTTCTGCGAGAGTCACCCAGTCATTTACTATTTCCACAGGATCTGTACCATATATTTTATCATTTTCTTCTCCCAGATCCGGAGCGATAGACTTTGTCAAGATACTGTCTATCCAGTTGATGTGCACTGCTTTCGTGTATTCACCACTGGCTTCGTCCACTTCACTGTAATTCATCAATGCTCTGACCTCTTTATCTCCAAAAGGAGAGGTTTTCACATTGGTCGGTAATAAGGTCGTCTTATCATCCAACTGCAAGAAAAATGCTCCATCGGCAGCTTCCTTCACTGTCACAAGGGCATTAGGATACCTCAGGTAATAAGCGTTATTGTCGTCGTCGTCCAGACAGGACTGAAAACCTATAGAAGTGGCTACTACTGTTGCCACGGCAAGTGCTTTACTAAATACTGAATTAATTTTCATAATGTACTTCCTCTAATTAAATATTCAAAATAACTTCTTTGTATTAGAGAAATAACAAATTAGAAAAAAGACTGCATAGCATATTGTTAATTAACAATAATGTCTATTATTTCCAAATCATCCGGCACGTGTACCACACCGGAAAATCCCTGAGCAGCTTCTTCCGTATAACATGCTTTACGCGTATTCAGCGTCTTATCTTCCGTATGATATAACAACAGATTCTTCACTTTCAGTTCTTCCGCCAGCTTCCCGGCATCCAGTGCCGTACTATGGTGTTTCTCATAAGGTTTGAATATATCACGGTCTTTATACAGACAGAAAGCCTCGCACAACAACCAGTCAGCCCCTTCCACATAGGGACGATTCTTCTCATTATAAGGTTCATCTCCAAGACAAACCAGCGATTGGCCATTCGGCAATGTGGTACGAAAACCATATTGTTTCTCTTTAGTCGATCCTATATCAAAAGATTGTAGTTTTAACTCCCCTGCTTTAAATGTCTCTCCGTCCTTAACCTCACAAAGTTCAATGCCATTTCCTAAATACTGTACAATTTTCTTAGGTAACGTCATCCGGCAGATCCAATCCAGAACTTGTAATACTTTATCATGTCCATACACCCGGAAGACTCCTGCATATCTCCCACTTTGCATCTGCTGTGCTACCATCCGGATTACCCATACCGCACCCAATATATGATCCGTATGAGCATGTGTCACAAACATATCATGAATACGTTCAATGGCGATACCGGCTTTCTCCAACTGAACCAATATTCCATTCCCTCCACCGGCATCCACAAGCAGCACATTTTCAGCTGTCCGGATTGCGAAACAAGTATTATAGCATCTGGTAACGCCTGCATTACCTGTACCTAACATAATAATCTGAGTATCCTTCATCCTCTTAATTCTATAATTACGAAATCTGAGCCACAAAGATAAACAGAATATGCCATTCTATAAGGAAAGATCAAAGCTCTCCTTATAGAATGGCATATTTATAACAGTATAGTAAAGTATATAATTACTTACTGAAATCTCTTGGAGCCGGAACAGGCGGCAACGGTTTACGGTTCTGCAACTCCTTCATTACTTCTTCAATAGCCTTATTGAGCTGTTCGTCTTCACCGTTCCATTCCTTCACCGGATCGTTATCAATCAAGATATCCGGATCGACACCATGGTTTTCAATAATCCACTGGCCTGTTTTCGCATCATAACTGGTGAAGAAAGGAACACGGATATCCGTACCATCCATATAAGGCAACGGTCCGCTGATACCTACAATACCACCCCAGGTGCGGGTACCGATTAGTTTACCAAGTCCCAGTGCACGGAAGCCCCACGGGAAGAGATCACCATCAGAAGCAGAATATTTATTAATCAAACAAACCTTCGGCCCCACTTGCACAGCATCGGGTATAGTGCCGACACGCTTCGTACCACGTCCCATCGTCAAGCGGTAAGGTTCGCGAGACAAGCGTTCCAAAATCATAGGAGATACATTACCGCCACCATTAGCACGGTCGTCTATAATCAGACCTTCCTTGTCGAGCTGCGGATAGAAATAACGGGAGAACTCGTTCAGACCTTCCGGACCCATATCAGGAATATAGATATAACCAATACGTCCATTGGATGCCTTTTCCACCTTCTTCAGGTTATTCTGTACCCAGTTATAATGATAAAGAGGATATTCATTTTCCAGCGGACTGATGACAATCTTTCTTGCACCTGCCAATTGCGGTTTGCTGTTCAGCGAGATTTCTGTCGGCACATCAGCCTTTCCTACCAGTAAAGCATAGATATTCTTCACCGTATTCGTAGGTATACCGTCAATGGCAACAATGTATTCCCCGGCCTTAGCCTCAATACCCGGTTCAGTAAGCGGAGAGCGCAGTTCCTTACTCCAGGAAGCACCGGGAAGTATCTTATCCAAACGGAAGAAACCACTCTTATCTGCCGATACCTCAGCACCCAGCAAACCAGTCTTGATACGTGCCGGTTTATCCGTTTCACCCGGATTGACGTATGCGTGCCCGCAGTTAAGCTCACCAATCATCTCTCCAATGATATAGTTCAGGTCGAGACGCGTCTTTGCATAAGGCAGCAGAACAGAATATTTCTGTTTGATTGCTTTCCAATCCACACCATGCATATTCTCCAGATAAAAGCCATCACGATAAGCACGCCAAGCCTCATCAAAGATTTGCGCCCACTCCTTGGGATAATCTATCGTAATGGACATATTATCCATATTGACAGGTGTACTCAGATTAGCCGCTCCTTCCGGTATAGCGGTTACATAAAGCTTGTTGTCCTTGTAGAACAAAGCCTTTTGACTACCCGGAGTAACCGTCATCATAGCACCATCGGCAACCGTTTCTTCTTTCTGACCTTCAAGATCGAAGAACTTCGTTCCGCCATTGCCCCAGTAATATACTTTCTTTCCGTTTGAATAGAAAT
>ERZ791872.1351-NODE-1351-length-15881-cov-3.571717_pt1 | contig 15881 bp, 15 predicted proteins | sample MGYA00510279_ERZ791872 | MGnify/ENA primary metagenome ERZ791872 (study PRJEB30046, sample SAMN00792103) | human gut metagenome | study: EMG produced TPA metagenomics assembly of the A metagenome-wide association study of gut microbiota in type 2... | reverse complement strand
ATGCCACAATGGAGCGCGCGTCAGGTTCTCTCAATCACCAAGAATACGATTTATACACAAAGAGCAGATAGGGAATGTTGGGAAGCAGCAGCTTTTTCCAGTTGATAGCGTTCATCTTGCAATCCCCCTGTCTTTGTTTTTTACTTTGTCCCGCTGTGCGTTCAGAGCCGCCGCCTTTTCTTTGAGGGAAACAATCAGCTTGCGGATAGAGGGCTTTTGTTCCTGCGTCAGCTTCTTTGCAGAAAACTCCTTGAAAGCTGCGGTCAGTGCGTCTGCGTCCCGTCCCTTGAAAAACACAAGATAGCGGGGCGGGGTTTCGGTGCTGTCTTTCTTTAAGGCAAAGTCAATCCCGTATTTTTTCGCCGTACTTTCAAAGGCTTTGATATTGTCCTTTGTGATTTCAATGTTGGAAACGCCCGCGTTCTGCTTCATAAGCTGTTTTAGGGTCTGCTTTCCATGCGGGATTTTCTGTTTGTCATGCTGCTTTTTCATCTGTGCAAGCAGGGCTTTCATAGCCTTTTGGAGCTGCTGCGCCGTCAGCTTCCCGGTCTTGATGTAAAGGGCTATGGTCTTTTCGTTGGTTTCCTCCTGCAATGGGTGTCCTCCTTTCGTGTTCTATGGTGGTATGCCCGCCGCCGGGAAGCGGGGCGGGCATGAAAAAAAGAGCGTCCGCTTTCACGCCGCCCTGTTAAATCCGTACCCGCAGCCCGGAAAGGTCTGCCGCCCGAATACCCACAAGATACCAGTTGTCCCCGTACTCCATACGGGTCGGCTTCCATTTGCCCCGCACAAAGACCTCCATGCAGTCGCCGCAATGCAAGCCCCCGTAATAGTCGTTTACGTCAAAGCGAATGTCGTAGCGGTCAGCGGTTTCATCAAAAATCAAAGCTCCTGTTTTCTGTGTCATCATAAAATCCTCCTTTGGGTTGGTTTACAGGCTTTCGCCCTCGTTGCAGGTGTAATCGGGTATGCCCTTGCTTCTTGCCGACTGGATAGTGCGCCCGCCGTACATATCGTGAGATACAAGGGACGTGTAATAGCTGCCAATCGTAGACGGGGCATTGAAAAGGGCAGCTTTCATGTACTGTTTGATGTTGCGGATTTTGGTGGTGTTTTCCTGCATACAGTCTAGTACAAAGCGGATATGTTCGCTGTTCAGTTTCATAAATTTTGCTTTTACAAGCTCTGCCGGGTGGTCGTCCCCGGCGATACGGATTGTTCTTCGTTTGGTGCAGACAGTTTCAAGAATAAGGGCAAGGATTTCCTCTATCCTGTCCCGGTCAAGGTATCTGTCCTGTATCAGATAGTCGTACTCGATATTGTCCTTGATGATTTCCTCATACACGCGATATGCGTCTGCCGTTTCCTTTCGCTTCCGTTCCGGCGGCTGTGCCGCGTCCTCTAAGGGAGAGGGATTTAGGGAATGGAAAGGAATGGAATGGGTACTTGATATATCTGTATTTAATTTTTCTTTTGTTGGTAAGTTAGTCTTTTGTATCTCTTTATTTAATTGCGTTGGATTTTCCAACGTAGGTTTTTCCAACATAGGCTTTTCCAATGTTGGATTATCCAATGTTGGTTTTTCCAATATAGGTAAATCCAACTTAGGCGGCTGCTCATAGATAACATACGTTGTACCGCGTAAGCGTCCTTTCTCATCACGTTCCCTTGAACGCTGTATATATCCGGCATTTTCCAGTTCCCGTACTGCTTCCCGGATAGCGTCAATCTTTTCCCGGTTGATAAGGGACAGTCCTGCAAGGGTGTAGTCCCAATCTTCGGGAAGTGAGAGCATTTGCGACAACAAGCCCTTTGCCTTTAGGGAAAGCTCCTTGTTGCGTAAATGGTGGTTGCTCATAACCGTATAACCTTTGTTCTTTTCCACGCGGAAAACTGCCATAGCTTCGTCACTCCTTTCCGTTGGATTTGTTACGCAGTAGAAACGCGGTTTTGAGGGAAAAGGTATCAACCCTTGTCTTTCTCATTTCCGCGCTCTAAGAGCCGCATAAATCAAGGCTTTGTATGCCCTTACTGCGTAACATGAGGGCATAAAAAAAGCAGCGTTCCTGTTCTCCTGTGTAGGAGTGAGAAACGCCGCCTTATAGGTGGTGCTTATTTTATTTTTTCTTTTCGACGTGCCGCGTAAAGTGGTGCAGCGGTCTATCCGGCAGTCCGCAGGTGCTTTTTGCATATCAAGGCTCAATCCGTTAAAAGTAGTAAATGAGTAGTAAAATCAATCTGCAAACCTGCGAATATGCCTGTAAATCAAGCATTTTTCAAGACAATCAACTAATTTGCCTTAAATCATTACATCGCCCACCAGCATAGAGCCGGAAGGTTCGATGGCGTAAACGGTGTACTTGCGCGGTTCTGCGCGGGTACCCGGCGGCGGGGGAACGGCCAGCCGGATGCAGCCCTGTTCCGGGGTGACATAGTGGAACTGGCGGTGCGCAGTGGTGGCATGGGGGTGCTCATCCAATGTGGACCACGCCAGAATGCCGCCATGTACCGGTGCTGCCTGGGAGGCAGTCTCCTGCGGAACGGGGATTTCGGCCGGGGAATCTGGAGTATCCGGTGCATCGGTGGGGGCGGCATCTTCTGCCGGAGCTTCTTCCGGCGCGGCGGGTGCAGCTGGGGCAGGCAGTGCAGCGCAGAAATCATCCGGCAGAACGTGCTGGGTGCTGCCGATGTACATGGCAAACAGATCCGGTGCAACCTTGGGCACCCGGCGCAGCCAGGCGGAGGTGCGGGCTGGGCAGCCGGGCAGGGCACCGTCCGGGTCACGCTTGCGCATGCACAGGGCGGTGTTGTTCCAGGCAACCAAAAAGTCATCCAGCAAAAGCTCGGTTTCGGTGTCAAAATCTTCCGCTGCGGCATAGGGATCCACCAACAGGGCGGCAGGCTGTGCCCCCTGGCGAAAGCCCCTTAGTGCCGCATAGCGCAGCGGCGGCATTCCAGCGGCCTGCTGTGCGGGGGTGGATTCCAGCCCTACGATCACGCCGTACCCAGCGCGTACCTCACTGCGCAGCAAGGCAAGGTTGCCCCAGCAGGCCCAGCAGGGGAACCCCCAGCACCCGGCGGCGGCGGCGGCAAAGCTTAAATTACGCTCAGCGTCAGTACTGCGGCAGTCTCGCATGGCAAGGGCAAATTCTTCGGGCAGGATATCTGCGCCCCAGCGGTTGGTCAAGCTGGTCAGGCAGATGGCAAGGTCCATAACGGGCTGCAGCGCCGGGGCGCGCCGCGCAACGGCATAGGGCATCAGGTGCAGGCGTGCGTTGATGGGCCGCCCGCCCGCGGGGATCACATCTACCGCTCGCACGCTGACCCCCACCAGGCTGACGGAAGGGGTGGCGTGTTCGTCTTTGGTATACAGGTAGATGCGCAGCTGGGCCTGGGTGGCGGTTTTGCTGTCCAGCACAAGGCTGTCCGGCAGCAGGTTCACAGCGCCTTTGGTCACGGGGGCTGCGCCTTCGCGCTCCAGATAGGGGCTCCAGCGGCCAAAGCTGGACCAGCTGGTCCAGTTGCCGTCCACCATCACGCGGGCCTGGGCTTCCACGGCAGTTCCCGGCGGGGTGCCGGCGTTCCAGCTCACGCGCAGGGCGTCAAAGGTGGGCAGCGGTACGGCGGGGCTGGTGTAGCACCCATAGGGCACATGCCCGCCGGAGACAAGGTCCAACACAATGCGCCCGTGGGAAACGGTAACGTTATCCAGCTCGCCCCGCATAAACGCTTCGGTTTCATGCAGGATAAAAGTGTTCTTACTTTCCATAGGTTTGCCGCCTTATCTGGTTGGTATCAAACGGAAGTGTGCCCGTGCTGCTCCATCAGGTCGTTGATCTCATCCTCGCGCCGGGCGGTGATGGTCTTTTCCAGGTGAAACGCTTTATCCAGTGCCGGATAGATGATCTGCAAAGCGAGGGTGCAGGGCAGCCAGAAACCCAGAATCAACACCACCGGGATGGTGTAGGGCATCCAGGCAAGCATCACGCCCCAATAGATGCAGAGCACTGCCCCGGCTGCCAGGGTGCGCGGTAAAAATCCGATCATGAACAGCGCGGCGTTTTTCAGCCGCTCCGCCTGGGACACGCTGACCAGAACCACCTGCGCAAACAGATACAGGCAGAACACCAGCAAAAAGAAGATGCCAAGCACCATGCAGATCCATACCGAGATAGGCACGTTTTCCAGATCAGGCAGGGCGTACAGCAAAAAGGCCCACAGCCCAAGGCAAAACCCCGCCCCGGCACCGGGCAGCAGACTTTCGCGCCAGTTCTGCTTCCAGGCCATGCGGTAGGTGTGCCACCAGTAGCCGGGTTCATCGCGCAGAGCGCGCAGGATGGTATCCAGCATGCCGCAAAAAACAGGTGCGGCAATCAGCCCGCCTACAGCGCCGGACAGCAGGCACAGCGGCAGGCTGGCGGCCATAGTGCTGAACAAAACAGCGGCATAGCCGGGGGCGAAGCCCAGCACGCACAAAATACTGGCTTTATAAAACGGCCACAAATCGCGCCCCAGCAGCTCAAAAAAGCGGGCCGCGCCAACTTTGCGTCCGCGGGTTTCGGTCGCCTCCACAGCATCGGGCTGCACAGGGGTATTTTTGTCTTCCATTGCCATATTCAAAAATGACCTTTCTGTGTTTTTAATTAGGGGTAAGCGGACTGGGCGGCAGTGCGCTGCCGCAGCTTTTGCAGCCCTGCTTACAATATTACAAGTTTATCATAGCGTTTTTTAGCGGGTTATGCAAGGCAGCGGGCACGGGATGGTCAAAATAATTTTACAATTCCAACATAAATTTATGGTATAATACCACTTACGTTAAAAAGATTAGGAGAGTTTTTAAGATGGCATGGGTCACAAAAGACAGCGTTGAACAGTATAAACCGCCCGAATCGAAAAAAGAATATACCAAACAGGAAAAAGCTGCCAACTGGTGGCATTACCACAAGCTGCACGTTGGCATTGCGGTCATCGCTGTGGTGCTGGTGGTGTGGATGGTGCACGATGTTGTTACCCGGGTGCGGCCGGACTACCGCGTTGGCTATGTGGGCAGCAGCAACTTGCCGACAGATACGGTAACGGCCCTGGAAAACACGCTGGCCGCCTACTGTGATGACCGCAATGGCGACGGCAAGGTGGTAGTGGAGCTGGTGCAGTATAACCTGGATTTTGATTCCGAGAGCGAAAACACTGATGCATACACCCAGATGGCTGGTGTGACCCGGCTTTCGGCGGATTTATCCAGTGAGGATGGGCCTTACATCTTTATCATGCAGGATACCGATTACGCGCAGCAGTTTGCGGAAACCACCGGCGCTTTGCAGTACCTGGACGGCACCATGCCCGACACGGAGAATGTGGATGAAAATGATAATGTGATCGTGGACTGGACCAAGATGGTTTACCGCTGGACGGACTGCCCGGCTCTGACCGGTCTGGATTTGGGCACCTACACCGGCCTGACGATGGTGGATGACCTCCAGGGCGAAAACCACGACATCATGAAAAACACCTACATAGGCCGCCGCGCGTATTATACCGACAAAACCGCGCTGGAAAGCGAAACCTATGATGCCCTGTGGAACATCTTGACCGCGGGTGCCGTTTCCACCGTGGGGCAGCAGTGATGCGCTACCGCCCGGTAAAAAAGCCGGCCCCCATGCCGGAAAACCCCTACCACCGCATCTTTACCCCCATGCCAAGCTTTGAGGATCTGGTGCGGAAGGCGAGGGAAGAGGAGAAAACGAAGAAAAAATTAGAAATTAGGAATGAGCAATGAGCAATTACGCACGGGCCGAAATGCCCGCTGTGTACAGCTATACCGAATTTACGAATTTCTAATTGCTAATTTGTAGCAGGGCTTCGGCCCTGCTTTTTGCTTTTTTTGATGGTGCCCTATTGCGATACAGACCGTTTTATAGTATAGTAAAACATGAATAACCATGGAATGTGAGGAACCTGTCTATGGATCAGTTGCAGCAGGCCCGTGCGCAGATTGACGAGATCGACGCAAAGATGGCCGCATTGTTTGAACAGCGTATGCAGGCAGTGGGCCAGGTGGCACAGTACAAGGCGCGCATCGGCAAACAGGTGTTTGACCCGGCACGCGAAGCCCTTGTGCTGGAAAAGAATACCGCCCGCGTGCAGAACCCGGAACTTCAGCCCTATTACCGCGAATTTTTGAAAAAAGCGCTGGCGGTTTCCCGCGCGTACCAGCATGTTCTGATTGGGCAGGATGTTGCCGCCTACCAGGGGGTGGAGGGCGCGTGGTCCCACATTGCGCTGCGTCAGCTGTTCCCCTTTGCCAAGGCACAGGCGTACTCCACCTGGAACGAGGTGGTGGAAGCTGTGGAGCGGGGCGATGCTTACTGCGGCGTTCTGCCGTTTGAAAATTCCAACGCGGGCGATGTTTCCGCTGTGCTGGACCTGCTGTATGCCCACCCCGGCCTGAAAGTAGCCCGCATGTGCGACCTGCCCATCCGGCAGGACCTGCTGGCGCTGCCGGGCGCGCAGCTGAGCGAGATCAAAACGGTCATCAGCCACCAGCAGGCGCTGGCGCAGAGTGGGCCATTCTTGAAACTGCACCACTTTGCCACCAAAGCCTGGGGCAACACAGCGGATGCCGCCCGCTATGTGGCGGAACAGGGCGACCAAACCCTGGCAGCTATCGCTTCCGCCGAAACAGCCAAGCTGTACGGGTTGCAGATTTTGGCCGAGGGCGTGAACGAGGACGGCGACAACACCACCCGCTTTATCGTGATTGAAAAAGAGGGCGCCCAGCGGCAGCCGATCGCCGCCGCACCGGGGCAGCGGCTTTCGATGCTGTTTACGGTGGACCACAAGCCGGGGCGGCTGGCGCGGGTGATCCAGATCATCGGCGAGCGCGGTTTTAACATGGAAACCATCAAAAGCCGTCCGCTGCCCCATGTTCAGTTTGAATATTATTTTTATGTTCAGCTTGTCTGCCCGGCCAATGCCGCAACGGACGATTGCGCCAAGCTGGTGCATGAGCTGGAAAACGTGTGCCGCACGGTGCGGATACTGGGTGTATTTGACCTGTAAATGACGGAAAAACACGGGAGGAATTGTTATGAAATTGACCATGCAGCTTGGCAGCCGCAGCTATGATATCATCCTGAAAAGCGGGTGCCTGGCCAACCTGTACCAGTTTGCCAATGTTGCCAACCGCAAGGTGTTTATCCTGACGGATTCCGGCGTACCGGAGCAGTATGCCCAGACCGTGCTGGCCCAGTGCCCCAATGGAATGGTGTACACTGTGCCCCAGGGCGAAGCCAGCAAAAGCCTGAAAGTGTATGGCCAGGTGCTGCAGGCCATGCTGGAGTTCAACATGACCCGCAAGGACCTGCTGGTGGCCGTCGGCGGCGGCGTTGTGGGGGATTTGGGCGGGTTCTGCGCGGCATCTTATATGCGCGGCATTGATTTTGTCAACTGCCCCACCACCACCCTTTCCCAGATCGATTCCTCCATTGGCGGCAAAACCGCCATTGACCTGGGCGAAACCAAAAACATTGTTGGCGCTTTCTGGCAGCCCAAGGTGGTGCTGGTGGATTTTGATGCCCTGGCAACGCTGCCCCGCCGCCACTTTGTCAACGGCCTGGCGGAGGCCATCAAGGCGGGTCTGATTGCTGACCCGGAGCTGTTTGCCCTGTTTGAGTGTGAACACCCCGAAGAAAACATTGAGCGCATCATCTACCGTTCCCTGCGCGTGAAGAAGAACGTGGTGGAAAACGATGAGCGCGAGCAGGGCCAGCGCGCCTGCCTGAACTTTGGCCATACCATCGGCCATGGCATTGAGGCTGTTAAGGGGGTGCGCGGCCGCCGCACCAACGGCCTGTTCCATGGCGAGTGCGTGGCGCTTGGCATGCTGCCTATGATCGAGGATAAATCCCTTGTGCGCCGCACCCGCGCCATCTACCGCACTTTGGGCCTGCCCACCCGCACGGGTGTGGACAAAAATAAGGTGCTGAGCTATATGCAGCACGACAAAAAGAGCGCGGGCAGCACCATTACCGTCATCAAGGTGCCCGGCCTGGGCTGCTGGCGCGCCGATAAGATTCCCATGACCGAACTGCCCGCCCTGCTTGGCATCAAGGAAAACGAGGACTGAGCCGATGAAAAATACCTTTGGCAATGCATTGGGCCTGACCATTTTTGGCGAAAGCCACGGTGCCGCCGTCGGCGCTGTGCTGGACGGCCTGGCCGCGGGGTTGCCGGTGGATGAGGCGTACATTGCCGAGCGGATGGACCGCCGCCGCGCCCGCGGAGATGGGCTTTCCACCGCCCGCACCGAGCCGGATGTGGTGGAGTTTTTGAGCGGTGTGGTCAACGGCCATACCACCGGCACCCCCATCACCATGATGATCCGCAACACCAACACCCGCAGCGGAGATTATGCAAAAACGGCGGATCTGCTGCGCCCCGGCCACGCGGATTACACGGCATATGCCAAATATGAAGGCTGGCAGGATGCCCGCGGCGGCGGCCACTTTTCCGGCCGCATCACCGCAGCCAGCGTGGCTGCGGGTTCGATCTGTGAGCACATTCTGGCACAGCGCGGTATTAAGGTGTATACCCACATTGCCCGCTGTGCCGGGGTGGAGGATGCTCCGCTTTCCAGCTCTGCCGGTTTGATTATGGCGGAACCACAGCCGGGCCATTTTGCCCTGTTGGACCCCGAAAAAGAAGCCCACATGCAGGCAGCCATCCGCGCAGCCGGGGCCGAGGGCGACAGCGTGGGCGGTATTCTGGAAACTGTCATCACCGGGGTGCCCGCGGGCATCGGCGAACCGTTCTTTGACAGTGTGGAAAGTGAAATCGCCCACCTGGCGTTTGCCATCCCCGCTGTCAAAGGCATTGAGTTTGGCGCGGGCTTTGCCTTTGCGGACCTGCGCGGCTCCCAGGCAAACGACCCGTTTACCATGCGGGACGGCAAAGTGGTAACGGCCACCAACAAAAACGGCGGCATCAACGGCGGCATTGCCAACGGCATGCCCATTGTGTTCCGCACGGCGGTAAAGCCCACCCCCAGCATTTATAAAGAACAGGATACCGTGGATTATATCGCCAAGGCAGATGCAAAACTGCAGATCAAGGGCCGGCACGACCCCTGCATTGTGCCCCGTGCTGCTGTGGTGCAGAACACTCTGGCAGCATTTGCCGTGCTGGACCTGCTGACCGTGCGTTACGGTACGCTGGGACAAAAGTAATACAGCCGAAGCAAACAGAAAGGAAGCGCAACATGGAATACGGTCTGATCGGAGCCAAACTGGGCCACAGCTATTCCAAAATCATCCATGAGGCCGTGTGCGGCTATTCCTATGAGCTGCATCCGCTGCCCACGGAGGAAGAAGCCCATGCCTTTATGCAGGCAAAGGCGTTCAAAGCCATCAATGTTACCATCCCGTACAAAAAGCTGGTCATCCCATATTGTGATGAGGTGGAACCACGTGCGGCGGCCATCGGCGCAGTGAACACCGTGGTCAACCGGGATGGCAAGCTGTATGGCTATAATACGGATTATACCGGCTTTGCCTACCTGGCCCGCTGCCACGGCGTGAAGTTTGCCGGGGCTGTGGTGCTGGTGCTGGGCACCGGCGGCACCCACAACACCGTCACGGCTGTCTGCCAGGACGCCGGAGCCAAACAGGTGCTGACCGCCAGCCGCACTGGCAAGGACGGTGCCCTGACCTATGAGGAAGCCCAGCAGCACCCGGAAATCAATATCATTATCAACACTACCCCGGCGGGCATGTACCCCAACAACGGCAGCTGCCTGCTGGACCTGCATACCTTCCCCAAGCTGGAAGCCGTGCTGGACTGCGTTTATAACCCGTTCCGCACCGAACTTTTGCTCCGTGCGGAGGAACTTGGCGTGCCCGCCTACTGTGGGTTCGAGATGCTGGTGGCGCAGGCAGTGTACGCGGCGGAGCACTTTACCGGCCAAAAGCTGCCGGAAGCTGTGATCGCTGACACCCACCGCAAGCTCAAGCGAGATCTTTCCAACGTGGCCATCATCGGAATGCCGGGCTGCGGCAAGTCCACCATCGGGCGTGCCCTGGCCAAAACGCTGGGCAAAACCTATGTGGATCTGGATGAAGTGATCGAGAAAAACACCGGAATGCCCATCCCGGATATCTTTGCGCGTGAAGGCGAGGCATCGTTCCGCAAGTACGAATCTCAGGCTGTGGCAGAGATCAGCAAGCAGACACGGCAGGTCATCGCCTGCGGCGGCGGGGTGATCAAAACACCGGGCAACGCCCGCGCCCTGCGCCAGAACGGCCCTGTGCTGTGGGTGCAACGCCCGGTCGAACGGCTGGCAACCGGCGGGCGGCCGCTTTCCACCGGGCTGGACGCCCTGCGCAAGATGGAAGCCGAGCGGATGCCGCTTTACCGCGCAGCGTCCGATGCCGCGGTGGATAACACCGGCCGCCTGGAAAACACAGTAGAAACCGCCGTGCAGGCGTTTGAAACAACATTTGATGCCTGAACGGCACGAAAGAGGGGAACACCGTGGAAGCAACCGTTGCAGCCATTGAACCGGGCCGCCTGGCCGGAACCGCTGCCGTGCCGCCCAGCAAAAGCGCGGCACACCGCGCTGTGGTGTGCGCGGCCCTGGCCGCCGGTACCAGCCACATTGGCAATGTGGAATTTTCGCAGGATATTCTGGCCACGTTGGGGGCTGCCCAGCAGCTGGGGGCCAAGGTGGAGCGGGGCGAGCATGAGCTGACCATTACCGGCCGCGGCAATGCGGACGGTTTTGCCACCATTACCCGCCCGGTGTTCTGCAACGAAAGCGGCAGCACACTGCGGTTTATCCTGCCGCTGTTCAGCCTGACGGCCCAAAAAGTGCGCTTTACCGGCGCAGGCCGTCTGATGCAGCGCCCGCAGGAAATTTATGCCCAGCTGTTTGAGCGCCAGGGGCTGCGTTTTGAACAGAACGAACAGGGCATTACGATTTTTGGCCGCCTGTGCCCCGGTACCTTTACGCTGCCGGGCAATGTGTCCAGCCAGTTCATCAGCGGGCTGCTGTTTGCCACCCCGTTGATGGAAGCCCCCAGCACCATTGAGGTGCGCGCTCCCTTTGAAAGCCGCAGCTATGTGGACCTGACCACAGACGCGATGCAGAAATTTGGCGTTAAAGTTTCGGTCCGCGCCCGCAAGGATGGCTCCGCCACCTACAAAGTGGCAGCGCCGCAGCATTATGCGGCAGCAGACATGGATGTTGAAGGCGATTACAGCCAGGCGGCGTTTTTGGCCGTGCTGGGCAGCACTGTGGGCGGCATTACGATAACGGGTCTGCCCTCCGGTTCCCACCAGGGAGACCGGGTGATCCTGGATATCTTAAAGCAGTGCGGCGCAAAGTTTGAGCGCAGCGGCAGCCATGTGACCTTCCATCGCAGCCTGCTGAAGGCGGTGGAAATCGACCTGGCCGATTGCCCAGACCTTGGCCCGGTGCTCATCGCACTGGGGTGCTTCTGCAGCGGCACCACCATTATCCGCAACGCCGGGCGGCTGCGTATTAAAGAGTGTGACCGCATTGCCGCTATGCAGGAAGAGCTTGCCAAGATGGGCGGCACGGTAAAAGCGGACGGCGATACCCTGACAATTGAGGGCTGCGCCCTGCACAAGCCCACGGCGCCGCTGAACGGCCATAACGACCACCGCATTGTAATGGCAATGGCCGTTGCTGCCCTGGCCGCAGGCCAGCCGGCGGTCATCGAGGGGGCCAACGCGGTCAACAAAAGCTGGCCGGATTTCTTTGAGGTCATCAAGGGCCTGGGGGCCCATGTAACAAATCGGGGGTGAAAGCAAAATGGACGGGATGGATAAAAACAAAACGTTTTTAATTGTGGGCCTGGGCCTGCTGGGCGGCAAATATGCCCAGGTGCTCAGCCAGAAAGGCTACCGCGTGACCGGCATTACCCACAGCCAGAGCACGCTGGATTATGCGCTGGAACACGCCTATATCTGCGAGGGCCGCAACGAAAACTTTGACGACCTAGTGCAGAACGCGGATTACATCATCTTTGGCCTGTACCCCACTGTGCTGCTGGAATGGGTCAAGCAGTACGGCCACCTGGTCCGCCCCGGCACGCTGGTAACCGATGTTTCCGGCGTAAAGCGCGGCGTGGTGGAGCCGGTGCAGCAGATGCTGCCGGAGGGCGTGGAGTTCATTGCCAGCCACCCCATGGCCGGCCGTGAGACCAGCGGCGTGGCCCACAGTGCCGAGGTAAACTTTGCCCCGGCAAACTTTATCATTACCCCCACCGAAAAAAACACCCCGGAAGCCATTGAATGGTGCCGTACCCTGGCCCGCACACTGGGGTTTGCCCGCATTAGCGTGCTCAGCCCGGCAGAGCATGACCACATGATCGGCTATGTCAGCCAGCTGTGCCATGCCATTGCCGTCAGCCTGATGTGCGCCAGCGATAACACCGAGCTTGCCAAGTATACCGGGGACTCTTTCCGCGACCTGACCCGCATTGCGCGCATCAACGATAAAATGTGGGCGGAGCTGTTCTTGTGGAACAAGGATAACCTGATTAGTGAGATCGATATGTTCAGTGATGCACTTGCCACCATGCGCCAGAAACTGGTGGATGACGACCGCGAAGGGCTGGAAAAAATGTTCCGCCTTTCCACCGAGCGCCGCAAGGCATTTGATAAAAAATAACCGGGAAGCCGGTCTGTTTTGCCGGAAGGGAGGCGGCCTTTATGCCCCGTAAAGAAGGACAGAAATTAAAGCTGCTTACGTTGTTGGAAATTTTTGTGCGGGAAACTGACGAAAAGCACCCCATCAGTGTGCCGCGCATGGTAGAACTGCTGAAAGAGCGCGGCATTGTGGCAGAGCGCAAAAGCGTGTATGACGATATCCAGACCCTGAACGAAATGCCGGATACCCCCTTTGAGATCGTGCAGCAGCGCGGCCGCGGGGGCGGGTATTATATGGTGGATACCCCGTTTGAACTGGCGGAGCTGAAACTGCTGGTGGACGCTGTGTATGCCAGCAAGTTCATCACTGCGCGCAAAAGCAAGGTGCTGATCGAAAAGCTGGGACGGTTCACCTCCCGCTACCGCCAGGAGGAGCTGGACCGCAAGGTGCTGGTTTCCGGCCGGGTGAAAAGCCAGGAGGAAAAGATCCTTTACAGCGTGGATACCCTGCACAGCGCCATCACCGCGGGCAACCAGGTGCGGTTCAAATACTGTGACTGGGACCTGCAAAAGCAGATGGTGCCCCGTCATGAAGGCCAGCTGTACACCGTCAGCCCCTGGGTGATGGTGTGGGAAAACGGAAACTATTATATGATCGCCTATACCGAAGGCCGTCTGAAGCACTACCGCGTGGATAAAATGCGCAAGGTGGAGCTGCTGCCGGATACCGAACGTGAAGGCGCTGAGGAATACGCCGAATTTGACGTAAACCAGTATATGCAGCAGATGTTTGATATGTTCAACGGCCCGGTGCGCAAAGTGACCATGCGGTGCGAAAACCGCCTGGCCGGGGCGATGATCGACCGGTTTGGCACGGGGGTTACCCTGGTGCGCAACCCGGATGGCGACCACTTTAATGTGGTGGTAAATGTGCAGGTCAGCCCCCGGTTTTACGGCTGGGTGGCCGGCTTTGGCACAGGGATCGAAATTCTGGACCCACCCAGCGTGCGTGCAGAAATGAAGAAAAAGCTGGATGAGCTGGAGGGCCTTTACCGCTGATGCAGACAGCAAAACAAAAGCTCAAACGCGCAGCACCGTGGCTGTTTTTGCTGCTGGTGCTGGCCGGGCTTGCCGCAGTGCGCGGTCTTGCCGCCAATTATGAGATCGGGTACGAGATCATGAACGGCGACTTCCAGAATTATAACCCGGTGCGCCACCTGCTGGCCGGGCAGGTACCTTATCGTGATTTTACCGTCTACCTTGGTGCGGGCGAGCTGTACAGCGTGGGCGGTTTGCTGCTGGTGCTGGGCAACAGCTTTGGCCGCAGCATGTTTGCCACAAACTTTTGCACCTGGTTCTATTTTGAGCTGCTGGTGCTGGCGGTCTGCCTGGTGGTCATCGGCACTGCCCGTGCGGCCCGCGCGGCAGCGCTGGCGCTGTGCAGCGTGTTTTTTGCCTATGTGCAGGGGGCAAACCTGCCGTTTGCCGGTCAGGTGAACACCCTGCTGAGCTATGCCGCCGCCAACGGCAACAGCGCCCGCATGATGCGCTCCGCCGCTTTAACACTGGCGGTACTGGTCATCCTGCTGGGACTGCATTTTTGGCAGCAGGATACAAGCAGGCGGCTGTTGGCCCCGGCGGTGCTGGTGCCCTTTGCCGCAGGCTTTTTTGTGCCTTGGAGCAATGATATGGGCGGCGCTGCCTATATTTCCATTGCGCTGGGGTATGGGCTGTATCTCATCCGGCTGTATCGCAGTTCCATCGGTAAAATTGTGGTGCAGACACTGCGCTACATCGTTACCAGTGTGGTGGGGCTTGGCGTTTCGGTGCTGCTCATCAGCTGGGGGCACCCGCTGGCCTGGCTGCGCCAGACCCGCGGAACCAGCGCTTACCAGACTTGGTATTACGGCAATACCCTCAGCGACCGGGTGTGCAGCGTGGCAGACCTGCACTGGCCGGGCGCGGCAGTGTTCTGCCTTGCGGCGGCACTGGCGTTTGCCATCGGTATTTTTGTCTGCCGCAGCAAACGCTCTGCTGTGTTGGCGGCCGGGGGCTTTGCCCTGACATTGGGCATGGTGCTGTGGAACCTGCTGTACGGCATGGTCAGTGCCTCCAACAATGGGCCCACGGGCGGCGCGGCGGCACTGGCTGCCGTACTGGCCCCGGCGTGTATCATCAAAGCGGTGCTGCTGGTTTGCCAAAAGGTAAGCTTTCCGCAGGTTGTAGCGCACATTGTGCCCGCAGGCTGTGCGGTGCTGGGGGCCGCTGTGCTGGCCGTCGGCATGGCCGGGCAGGTGCAGACCCGCATTGGCGAGCACGAGGGCTATACCTTTGTGCCGGAGCTGGGCGGCTGGATCGGCGACCAGGCCGAAAAGCTGGCAACCGAAAAGGAACTGACGGCGGGCAAGCGGCTGTTTGGCACCTATTCCAGCGCGCTGGAAGCCATGACTGGCCAGCTGCAGCCTACCGGCACGGATTACATCATCCATGCCCTGGGGGATCGCCAACGCCTGGCGTACCTGCAAACCTTCCAGCAGGGGAATTTTGACATTGTCGTGACCCCCAGCCCCAAGGTGGCCCCGCCGGAGCGGTGGAGCCGCAACGCCAACTGGTGGTTCTACCGGGAGCTGTACCGTTACTGGCAACCGGTGGCAAACACCTTCCAGTCCGGCGGCATGCACCTTTTCTGGGAGCGCACCGGAACCGATAACAATCTGAACGTGGAAACCACGGCCGCTGCCACCCTGCAGGGAGATGGCACTGTGCTGGTGACCGTAACGGCGGCGGACGCGGATTTTTGCGGTGTGGCGGATGTAACGCTGCACTATGGGCTGGTCAGCTCTGACAGCATGGACCACCCGTTTGACCGGCAGTTCCTGCATGTGACCTGTGTGACGGAAAACGAACTCTGCGCCGCCGCGGAACGCGACACCAACCAGGGCGATTTCTACCTGCCCACCGACCGCGACAGTTACGAGGTGCCTATCACCATTTCCAACGGTGTGGGGCAAATTCTGCTGACGGCAAAATCCGGCAGCGGCACCGTGTACCCGCAGGTAAACGCAGTTGAAGTGAATGCGACGTATCAGGATTGGGAGTACTTCTTCGAATAACGCGGAAAAAACTGCAGGTCCGGCAGCGGGAGTGGAAAGTTGTAAAGGCAATACCGCACAATTCCCGCCTAACGGCTCAAGCACCGCTCCGGCGGCTGC